>Ga0209295_1000579_pt1 | contig 16016 bp, 13 predicted proteins | sample Porto_5metaG_FD_187428 | JGI IMG/M metagenome (GOLD analysis project Ga0209295, IMG submission 187428) | Marine algal microbial communities from Porto, Portugal - Porto_5 metaG (SPAdes) (version 2) | ecosystem: Host-associated > Algae > Red algae > Unclassified | place: Portugal: Porto... | reverse complement strand
GTTCTAGGGATCGGAGTCGCCGTCATAGACATGCTATCAACATCTGTCTGAATGGCCTTGATACGCTCTTTATGACGCACTCCAAAGCGATGCTCTTCATCAACAATCATCAGGCCAAGGTTGGCAAATTTCACATCTGGTTGTAGCAGTTTATGAGTACCAATCACAATATCCACTTTACCAGCAGCCAAATCAGCCAATACCGTTTCTTGATGTTTTTTGCCGCCAAAGCGCGATAAGCTTTCAATGCGAACTGGCCAATCGGCAAAACGATCGCGGAAATTGTCTTCATGCTGACCGGCAAGTAATGTGGTTGGCACCAGTACGGCAACCTGATAACCAGCACTAACGGCAATAAACGCCGCTCGCATCGCGACTTCTGTTTTACCAAAACCAACATCACCGCAAATGAGACGATCCATCGGCTGGTTTTGTCTCATATCTTCCATTACTGCATGAATGGCATTGGCTTGGTCGACGGTTTCTTCAAAGGCAAACTGGCTAGCGAATAGCTCATACTGTGATGGGTCTATTTTGAAATGAATGCCAACTTTGGCCTCACGTCTTGCCTGCATATTGAGCAATTCAGCAGCAACGTCATGGATTTGTTCTAATGCTTTTTGCTTGGCTTTGTCCCATTTTCCACTACCAATCTTGTGTAGCGGTGCTAAGGCTGGATCACCGCCACTATAGCGGCTAATCATTTGCAGATTGGCCACTGGCACATAGATACTAGCGTCATCAGAATACTTTAAATGAATAAACTCTTGCTCACCATCGCCGACATCTAGGGTAATCAATCCATTATAGCGACCGATACCATGCTCGATATGCACTACTGGGCTGCCATCTGTTATTTCAGTGACGCTTTTAACCAAAAACTCCTCTGATACACCGCTTTGGCGACGACGGCGCGTCTGTAAAACTTGACGACCAAACAGCTGTGTCTCGCTAATCAATACCAAACGCTCTGGCACATAGACACCGCGCTCAATTGGTGCTACGGTCAGACCGATATGTGGTAGGTGGCTAGTGTTAATAGCGCTAGCTTTATCTGCGGCTAGAAAAGCCTCAAAGCTATCGTACGCCTTGATATCAATCTTACCTTTAAACAACTCTATGAGTATCTCACGACGGCCTGCTGTCTCCGCAACGATTAATACGGGCGTTGCAGATTTTGACTGAATGTCTAAGAAATTGAGCAAATCCGTTAAAGGTTCAGACTTTTGATGATTAACTGCCAATTGTGGCGGCTCTTGAGCACTTAATGTCACCAGTCCTTGTTGTTTAGTGATATTCAATGGCGATGTTATTTGTGAGGCGTCTATACTTTCTGGCGCTGCCACATCATTCATTGTTGCCAGCTCATCACGAGCACTTAGTATTACTCGCGGATATTGGTTTAATTGCTCATTGAGTGCATTGGAGAGCAGATACAGCAGTGTAGGCTCTACGATAGGCTTGTCAATATCATGCCGACGCTCTTCGTAGCGGCGCTGGATTTGTGACCAATAATCCGCTTGTTTTTCATTGATTAATTCATCGGTGATAAACAATGCATCGCTTGGTAAATAGGAAAATAAACTACTTTCTGCTTCCCAATCTTTTAAGTCAAAAAATAGCGGCTGATAATATTCAAGACCACTACTGGCAATTCCTGCCATTACATCTTTGTGCAGCTCAGACTTACGGCTACTGGTATTAGGGAACATCGCAGCAAAGTTTGTGCGAAACGTCTCACGCCCTTCATCGAGCGGAAACTCTTTGGCGGGCAAGATTTGAAATTGGTCAATAGGTTTAGAGATATCTGGCATTTTGTGCAGTAGTGACAATGACTCTTTTGCCATACTGGTATCGTTGCCCGTTAACATCGCCTTCAAATCATCGGCAGTCAATGTACGCTGCGTTTGAGGATGGAAAAAGCGAATGGTTTCGATTTCGTCATCGAACAAGTCTAAACGTAGCGGAAAAGGCTGACCCATGGCAAAAATATCAATAATACTGCCACGTACCGCAAACTCACCTGGTTCAAAGACATTTTCAACCGCGCGGTAACCTGCTTTTGCCAGTAGCCCACGTTGGGTATTGATATCAAATCGATCGCCGACACTTAAATCAAAATGCTGTCCAATTAACCAACTTGGCGGTGCGACGCGATGCATGAGAGCTTGTATCGAAATAAGCAGCACGCCCGATTTCGGCATATCCGTCAACAGATTGATACGCTCACTGACGATGTCTTGATGCGGAGATAGCTCATCATAAGTTAGCGTCTCCCAGTCAGGGAACACATAAGCATCGACTCCGCAAAATGCCAGCTCAGTCTCTATTTGATTGAGTTGGTTCTGGTCACGTGCCACCACAACTTTTAGGCGCTCGGCAACATTCCACATAGGTGTTTGCACCAAGCTTGCCAACCATAAACTGCTGACCGCACCATGGACAGGCGCTAGCCAACGCCGCTCGGCATTTTGGATAGGAAACAACTGCTGGTTAATAGGGTCAAACGCGTCAGTCAAAGCAGTAATAGGCATAAAGAATAGGATCAAAGTTAAGGAGTCAGAAAGCTATTATACGAATATTTGAGCAATTACCAAAACTTATGCCGTAACGGTTTGTCACTTAAAAGTTTGCCCATTAATGATTGAGGGTTAACAACGATTATTACGCTTTAACTGTCATTACATAACAAAAAACCCCAACTGATAAGCTGAGGTTTTCATTTTTGATAATCAAGCCAAGCCTAAAACTTCAGCTGATAAGTGGTTTATCGCTAGCAATAATGCCATTGTTATCAGCATAAACCAACATACCCGAGTTCAACGTTAAGTCACCAAAACTAATTTCGATATCTATTTGACCTTCATCACGGCGAGTTGATTTGCGCGGGATACAACCAAGCGCCATCACACCAAGATCCATCTCTGCCATGTCATCAACATCGCGGACACAACCATATACAATAACCCCAGCCCAGCCATTATCGATAGCCGATTGTGCAATCATATCGCCTAGTAATGCACAGCGCATAGAGCCGCCGCCATCAACGACCAACACTTTCCCATTGCCTTCTTTATCTTTGCCATCGCTATTCAATAGAGATTTAACACGACTATTGTCTTCAAAGCACTTAACTGTCACAACTTCACCGCAGAACCTGTCTTTTGCACCAAACTGACGGAATGACTTACCTTCGATATTTGGTAAGCAAACTTGCGACTCAGGATTGGCATCCAATAGATCACAAGTGACAAAATTTCCTCTATCCATTTGTATCGATTCTGACATTGTCCCTGCTCCTTATTTTAGTGTTTCAACTGACTGGTATTTCAATACTTATTGATGCTTTGATAATAGTTATTACACTTTTTACTCTTGTATTCTCACTCTAATGAAATCTTGTTCTAACACAATTAAAAATCGATATTTATAGATTTCTAGTTTTGAGACTGATACTTAGTCTGTCACTAGAAAAACTGTGCTTTTATCTTTTGACACGGGTCATCGCTAGCATCTGCTTATTTTCGATAATATCAGTATGCTTGATTTGAGGTTCAGTACGATATTTACTACGATGATAGATATCATGCGCACTCATGGCCATAGCACTAGCAACGCGTTTAGCAGAAATAGGATGTAATGATAGTGATTCTGATACGAGCGGCGAAATGAGTTTAAAGGCTTTTTGACCAATACTCTCAAGCGGACGACCTTTATGCTTACCAAGCAATAATGACGGACGAAAGACGACCAATTGTCCAAAGTCTAATGCCATAACAGCCTGCTCTGTCTCAGCCTTGACTCGATTGTATAAAAAACGACTGTCAATATCCGCATTCATGGAAGAAAGTAGAAAAAAGTTTTCTACCCCTTTATCACGACATAACTTGGCAAAGTTTACGTTATAGTCTCGATCTACTTTGCGAAAAGCCTCATCACTACCAGCCTGCTTTTTTGTCGTACCCAAACAACTAAAAGCATCTGTCGTTCGATCGGCACCAACGCTTGCAAACACTTCAGAGAGATTATCAAAATCATTGATTTGATAAAAACGCATGCTGGCATTAATGTAGCGTGGCGGGCGGCGGGCAAGCACAATCAATGTGTCATAAAGCTCACTCAGTTGCTTTACCAAATGCTGCCCGACTAACCCTGTTGCGCCAATCACAATTGCTTTTCGCTGCATACCCTATCCACTTATATAACATTAGATGAACTATATTGATGAGAAAATACCTATATCAAGGTCTATCGTTAGAATATCATACCTAAATTCCTCAATAACTGATGCTATTATATAGGATATATTGTAAGAGATTTTATCAACCCTCTACGTGTATCAGCGTTTACTATTGATTAGTTACTAGAATGGCCCAGATTCGATGATATTAGGTAACTTCTTTGAGCATTAATCATCAAATATATTGTCCTTAGTTCAATAATTTGCTAAGATAATCGGCTTTACACGTCAACGCTGTTTAATTATTCCAAACAGCTCTGGCGCTTACGATGATCTATTCATATTAGATACTTTAATATCAGACATCGACATCATATTTGACGAGACGGCTGCTCGTCACCGATGATTGTTAAACCCATTATTGCAATCAACATTCATATTTTTATCTATCTTTATCAAGGAGATACGCGTGGCTAATACTGCACAAGCTCGTAAACGCGCCCGTCAAAACACCAAACGTCGTCAGAACTCTGCGTCACAACGCTCTATGGTTCGTACTTACTTAAAACGTGTTGATGCGGCTATCGCAGCTAAAGATTATGACGCGGCTACCGAAGCTTACAAAAAAGCGGTACCAGTTCTTGATCGTATGGCTGACAAAGGCATTATTCATAAGAATAAAGCTGCTCGTCGTAAGAGCCGCCTAAACAAAACAATCAAAGGCCTACAAGCTTAAGATTTGTATTGATTAGACCGCATTTCGCTTTTATAGCGTCATGACTAAAACCTTGTCATTGGTTCTAATACCGTGGCAAGGTTTTTTCATGCCTATTCAAAATGTATTCAACGAATATCTACTTTATTAACTCATTTGAATGTATAAACAAAACATCAATTCCACTGCACTTCTGGCGGCAATAGCAACTTGCTAGGATGGTAACCAGCTGCACGATAGCCGTCTAATAATGAACTAATCGGCCGAGTATATACCTGACCCCGCCAAATGAAATGAGCGCTTGCTTGATCAAATGGCTTATCATCAAACCATAAGAACACGCCTTCCATCATCTTTGGCCAATCATTCCAATCAATCTCTACCACATCAAACATGACGGCTAAGAATGCAGATAGCAACGTATCATGACTCACAGCAAGCATCAGATGACCATGCTGCGGCTGATTCTGGTAAAAAAGCGACAGAATATCCAAACCACCTTGATAGGTATTTTTAGTCCCTTCAAGATTGCCTTGCAAAAAGCGATTAATAAAGTTCAGGACGCCAATTTCTTTGAACACAGGATTGGCTATTTCAGGCTCAGTGACAAGGCTACCAGGCTCAACCAACAGCGACTGGTGTGTAATATCACGTTTCAGCCCAGCTCCCTCTTGCATTAGCTGCGCGGTATCGATACAGCGCCCAATGGGGCTAGAGATACTATCGACATCGAGCGAATATGGTAAATGACCTGATAACCAACGACCCCAAGACTTTGCCAGTATACGGCCTTTAGGAGTCAACGGTAACTGATAGCTGGCAAAACCATTACCATCAGAACGCTCGCGTAAAGAGTGTCTCGTAAACAGAATCAGCCGCTTGTTTTCAGGCAATAAGCTGACAGAAGAAATCATACTATCTGGTAGGTGCGAAGGTGCAGGCGCGCTTGGTGTGTGACTCGCAAGCTTGTCAGCAGACATTTTTGACAGGGTGTTATTCAAATATTTACTCATGACAGCAAGCCTAGCAGATTTCTTATCAGGAATGAACCACAGACAAATCTAGTTGCAATATATCTTATAAATATTCTTCACTCTTTGAAAAACACTGTATTCAAAAGAGTTTAGGTCTGCAACAAGTAGAGACTTTCCAAGTATTTACACATAGTCCTAGCCAATTTCAATAACTTTGTCCCACGCGAACTCTAGTGCGGTACTGCTAACTTCATTGGGATAAGCTCGTGGATTGACAATCACTCGCGTATTACCAATTTTATAATCAAATGCTTCATGAGTATGTCCATGTACCCACAGCATCGGGGCCCAGTCCTCATGCATCCATCCCGATAAATCACTAACAAAAGCCGCATTACTCGGTAGATTGGCATACTTTTCAGACACCGATAATGCACTGACGCTATGATGACTCATTACCACAGTTTTTTTACCAAGTTTATGAGACTCAATCAAAGCTTGCTGTAGCCACTGACGATGCTTAGCATGAATCTGCATAGATACTTCAGGTGAAAACAATTCGTTGCCTGCGTAAATCTGCTTGTAGTCACGCATAAAATGACGAGCAGCAGCCATGGTATCTTCATTAGCATGATACTGATAATCTGTCCAAAGTGTACAACCTAAGAGTCGTATATCACCGATATCGATATGCTGACATTGTAATACGCGAACCCCTTTATTAGACGAAGCATCATAGTTATCCCAAGTTGCCAGTTTATGGTCAAAGCTCAATACGTCTTCATCAAAGTATTCATGATTACCTGCGATAGTAATCAAGGGAACTTCTAAGCGCGCAGCTTGTTCTTGTAGCCACGGCATACCTTTGTCGCTATTAGCAGTGTCCCCTGCTACTAATACTAAATCTGCATCAGTCTTGGGAATGTGCCCAACAGGGTGTGACTGCCGGGCATAACTATCAATATGTAAGTCACTCAATATCTGTAATTTCATATTATCCAACATCATTTATTAAAGAAATTATTAAAAATCTAATTAGCGATAAACACTCATAGCAGTACTACTGATATCTAGCTACATGAGCGTCTTTAATATAGTTATTATATTTTAGGAAGGTTGTAAGAATAAACTTAAGTAGTGTAGCAGCTTTTCCTCGACCATCAAAAAGTAAAAAACAGCCATTTAGGCTGTCTTTTTACTTAACATCTATTCAAACTTAAATACTTTGAAGTATTGTCTGTAGTTTAGCAGCAGGGTCTGAAGCTTGAGTGATCGAACGACCAATGACTAAATAATCAGAACCGTCTATTAGCGCCTGACTTGGTGTACAGATACGTTTTTGATCATCTGCACTGTCTTCAGCTAGGCGTATGCCAGGCGTCACCAGTTTAAAGTCTTGACCACATAATGCTTTGAGTGCTTTTGCTTCTTGAGCCGAGCATACCACTCCATCTAGACCAGCTAGCTTGGTCAATTGTGCTAATCGGTTCACTTGAGTATCTAAGCTATCAGTGATACCTGTTTGCATTAACGCTTCACTATCCATAGAGGTTAATACAGTAACTGCAATGAGCAAGGTATCAAGATTTCTATCTAGCAAGCGCTGTTTTGCTAACGACATGGCTTCTAGACCTGCGCTAGCATGGACATTTACCATCCAGACACCAAGCTCAGCGGCCGCCAATACTGCTTGAGCAGTAGTATTAGGGATGTCATGGAATTTTAAGTCTAAGAACACTTCAAAATCACGTTGATGCAGTACCTTGATGATATCAGGGCCACAACGCGTAAACAGCTCTTTACCGACTTTCAATCGACATTGGGATGGATCTAACTGATCAGCTAGCGCTAAAGACGCCTCTACCGTCATATTGTCTAGAGCGACGACAACTGGAGAATTAATTACATTATTCATGGTTTTACCATATATTTGAAGTTATCAAAGTATTGTACTTGAGGTCAGTATTGCGATCGTTGAGCTATCACCTAGCAAATCACTTAACGACTTAATCTCGTCTACGTTTAGTCAGCGTTGAGCCTTCAGTTAGGTCAGTTGCATCACTATCTTGTACATTAGTAGCACCATAAACAGCTTCATCTACTGTTGGCGCGCTTGCTTGCCGATCGATAACTGTATTGGCTTGAGTCAATTGCTCTTGTAGATTTGCGTTTGCTTTTTGCAGACGTGAGATTTCCCACTTATTCTGCAGCACACGAAAGATAAGTAATGCCAGTAAAATACCAATAACAATACCTAGTATCAAACACAAAATAAGTAGCAACCCTAGATTCATCGTAGGTGCTTGTGAAAACAGTAGGTTGACTCCGACCTCAGTATTATTTGCCAATACCAAACCAAGTGAATAGGCAAAGCTCAAAAACAGCAATACAAATAGTAGAAAGCGCATGAGACAGTTACCTCAGTTTGGAGTGATAAATTTTGACGGTTCAATAGTCAGTACTGGTTTAACTAACCGTTTGCTACCGTATCGTTTACTGCTTCGCGTAAGGCCTTGCCTGGCTTAAAGTGTGGAATAGCTTTAGCCGGTACAGGTACACTTTCACCTGTCTTAGGATTGCGTCCCATACGGGCACGGCGGTGATGTAGACAAAAACTACCGAATCCGCGAACTTCGACTCGGCCATCATTGGCTAAAGTATGGGTCATCAAGTTTAAGATTTCACGCACTGCGTCATCAACCACGGTGTCTGCCATGTTGTCACAGTTTGCACTCAAATTACTAATAAATTCGGATTTGTTAATCGCTTGCTGCATTATTACGCTTGCCTTGTTGATTGATGGATAAGCTGATGATAAGTCAACGCTCTATAGTACGTAAATGCGTTTGTATAATTAAACTATATATACTAAATCTTTAAAAACTAACATTCACAATCATATTATGACTATAAAAAGCTTATAACTATCATCTCGTTACTCAATGGTGCAAATGATAGCGGATATTAGCGTAAATGGGAATAAGAGTTTGCCCATTTGGCTAAAAACCTCTATTACTAACTGTGTTAATAAAATCTAATCATAAAAAAAAGCGACCGAAGTCGCTTTTTTTATATTACTTTTATATCAATAGTTTGCAGCTTACTGCATTTGCTCTTTGATCAAATCACCAATAGTTTTTGGTTGTGCATCAGAACCTGGAGCAGCAGTAGTGTTTGTGCTACCAAGATCTTTAATCGCTTGACGCTCTTCAGCTTCGTCTTTCGCTTTGATAGACAAGTTGATGTTGCGTGTTTTACGATCAACACTGATGATTTTCGCTTCAACGTCATCACCAACAGTCAGATGCTTAGTTGCATCTTCAACGCGGTCACGTTGGATTTCAGAAGCACGTAGATAAGCTTCAACTTCGTCAGCAAGTTCGATAGTAGCACCTTTAGCGTCTACTTCTTTTACTTTACCATTAACGATAGCACCACGGTCATTGTTGACTAGGTATTCGTTGAATGGATCAGAGCTTAACTGCTTAACGCCTAGGCTGATACGGTTAGCTTCTGCATCTACAGACAATACCATTGCTTCAACGGTGTCGCCTTTGTTGTAGTTACGGATAGCATCTTCGCCAGTTTCGTTCCAAGAGATATCAGATAGATGAACAAGACCATCAATACCACCGTCTAGACCGATAAAGATACCGAAGTCAGTGATTGATTTGATAGTACCAGTGATTTTATCACCGCGCTCATGTTTCTTATCAAACTCATCCCATGGGTTAGCTAGAGTTTGTTTGATACCTAGGCTGATACGACGACGTTCTTCATCGATATCAAGAATCATTACTTCAACTTCATCGCCCACTTGAACAACTTTAGATGGGTGGATATTTTTGTTGGTATGATCCATTTCTGATACGTGTACTAGACCTTCGATACCTTCAGAAATCTCAGCGAAACAACCATAATCAGTCAAGTTGGTTACGCGAGCTTTTACAACACTACCTACTGGGTAAGTGCCGCCAACGTTATCCCAAGGATCAGTACCAAGTTGTTTTAGACCTAGACTAACGCGGTTGCGTTCACGGTCAAACTTCAAGACTTTAACTTTTAGGTCTTGGCCAACTTCAACAACTTCAGATGGATGCTTGATACGGCGCCATGCCATGTCAGTGATGTGCAATAGACCATCGATACCACCTAGATCAACGAACGCGCCGTAATCAGTAAGGTTCTTAACGATACCTTCGATCTCGATGCCTTCTTCAAGCTTGTTCAATAGCTCTTCGCGCTCAGCTGAGTTTTCAGCTTCCATAACTGCACGACGGCTAACAACAACGTTGTTGCGTTTCTGGTCAAGTTTGATGACTTTGAATTCTAGCTCTTTGCCTTCAAGATGCGTTGTATCACGGATAGGACGTACATCTACCAATGAACCTGGTAAGAACGCGCGTACTGAACCGATATCTACAGTGAAACCGCCTTTAACTTTGCTTGAGATAATACCTTTAACGATTTCATCGTTATCAGCGATTTTTTCAAGGAAGTTCCAAGTCTCAACACGTTTAGCTTTCTCACGTGACAGCAAGGTTTGACCCATGCCGTTATCAACCGCTTCAACTACGACATCAACGCTATCGCCAACTTCAACTTCAAGTTCGCCTTCTTCGCTTAAAAACTCTTCACGAGCGACGATACCTTCAGATTTAAGACCAGTATCTACTGTGATCCAATCGCTATCGATGGCCACAACAGCACCTGTAATAACCGAGCCACGCTCGATATCTAGGCCCTGCTCTTCAATGCTCGCTTCAAATAGTTCAGCAAATGATTCCATTATGTCTACCTTTGTATAGCCGTATCCTGTCCAGCACAGTACGGATCAAATTTATGATTGTATAGAACGAAATACTGGTTTTATATCCCATGCAATCATATAAAAAAACGTTTGTTGATAGTGAGCTCATCGTAATTAAAACTGACTAACAACAACTGTCTTATATCGGATGCAATACCTAGACAAAATAGGTTTTTCTTACTGCGTCAATAAAATTTAACTTAACCGTATTATTTTATACTAAAACAACGATTAATAGGAAACTTTTTAGTACTTAATATGTTGTTTTTACTAGCTATTAAATAACTAACTAGTGAAAAACAAACCTTTATCTCGGCAATGCTTCTTAACTTGCTCATATACTGCATCAGCATTCAGCGCTGAACTATCAAGTAATAAAGCATCTGCCGCAGGCTTCGATGGCGCTGTACTACGATTTTCATCACGATCATCACGCTCTTTTATCGTGGCTAAAATCGCCTCAAAATCTGCTGTTTGACCAGCGTTCAATAACTGAGCCACGCGGCGCTCTGCACGTGCTTCAGCACTGGCCGTCAAGAATACCTTAACATCCGCATCTGGGAAAACAACCGTACCCATATCGCGACCATCCGCAACCAAACCAGAACGAGTGGCCATATCTTGTTGTAACTTTAGCAACGCTTGACGAACCTTTGGAAAGACAGCTATTTGTGATGCATAGCCACCAACCGTTTCATTGCGTACTTGCTCACCTACCATTTGTTCATTAACAATGATGTCTACACGCCCTGAGTCATTGTTCGGTACAAACGCTATCTCTAAGCTTTCAGTCAATACTAATACAGCATCTTCATCAATTGGTTGGCTAGCATCTGCGCTGATTAAGCCCGCTTCAAAGGCTTTTAGCCCAACAATTCTATAAAGCGCACCAGAGTCTAACAACTGATAGCCTAACACTTGTGCTAGACGCCATGTGACAGTGCCTTTACCAGCGCCACTAGGACCATCGATACAAATAACAGGATAGCGCACTGATGAGGTGTGGCTAGTCTCTGTATTGAGTAAAACATTATCAGGTGTAGAGCTGGTCATAATACTTACTCAATAATATGCGTTACTTATATTGCTTATCGTATGTTATTAATAAGACAATATTTATTCTTATGTTAAGTCTTTAATAGCCCACTAAGATGAGTGCTATCAAATAGGGCAATATTATAGCAAAAAATCATCGTGACCACTAGCACCAAGACTGATATCTTGTTGATTAGTATTTTGAGTTTACATAGCGGCTTTATTCTTTTTTGCCGCTTGCCTACGCTCACGAAAAAATGTCTTGAGTATTTGGCTACTATGTTCGCTGCATAACCCACTATAGGCTTGAATACTGTGGTTATAGAAAGGTTGTAATGATAAGTCCATTTGACTACCAACCATCCCAGCACGCGGTTCATTCGCTGCGTACACCAACTTGTTTACACGCGCATGGATTAGAGCGCCGATACACATTGTACAAGGCTCTAAAGTGACATATAAAGTAGTCTGTAGTGGCAATCGATAGTTTTCTAAACGCGTACAAGCGTCTCTCAATGCAACTATCTCTGCATGAGCAGTAGCATCATGGCTACTAATAGGTTGATTAAAGCCTTGGCCGATAACTTGCTGATTATGTACCAATACTGCACCTACCGGCACCTCTCCTCGTTCAGCACCTTGCTTAGCAAGTTGGATTGCTTGTTGCATCCATTTAATATCTTCAGCTAACCAAAAAGTGCTGGCCTGAATATTTAAAGGTTGATACGGCATTAAGCTTATATTCTTTATATTTTGCATTTATTGTGGTAATTGCCAGTCAATTGGCGTTTGGCCATACTGCACCAAGTAGTCATTTGTTTTAGAAAAAGGTTTCGTACCAAAGAAGCCGCCACGGTTCGCCGCAAGTGGTGACGGATGTACCGCTGTCAGAATCAAATGCTTATCCGTATCGATATACTTGCCTTTCTTCTGGGCTTTACTACCCCACAAAACAAACACGGTATGCTTTGTCTGTTCATTGACGGCATCGATGACGGCATCAGTAAATTGCTCCCAACCTTTATTTTGATGACTGTTTGGCTCGCCTTCTCGTACAGTTAGTGAGCTATTGAGCAGTAGAACGCCTTGCTGCGCCCAGTACGTCAGATCACCATGCGCTGAAGGACGAATACCAATGTCATCTGCCATTTCTTTAAGCAAGTTATTTAACGATGGTGGCTTAGGAATGGCTTTAGGAACAGAAAACGATAACCCCATAGCCTGACCTGGACGATGGTAAGGATCTTGGCCCAAGATTACTACCTTAACTTGTGATAACGGCGTGAGATTAAGCGCATTGAACATCAATGGTGCAGGCGGATAGATACTATCATCTGACTGATAGGCTTCTTTTAAGAACGCGCGTAGATTGTCCATATTCTCAGACGTTAATTCATCTGCTAATGCCATTTTCCAATCTTCTGGTAAGCGAACGTTGTCTAAAATCGCTTGTTTTTGTTCTGGAGTCTTGGTTGTTGGTTCATCAAACAGTTCCATAATATGTCCTTTTTATACTTATTATCTTGTTATAAATTCAATAGGCTCGTTAAACAATCATACTAACAAAAAATGGCGTACGCTTTGTTGATGAATTATAGCAATAAAAAAACGGCTACCGTAATAGTACGATAACCGCTTTTATAATAGTAACAACAAACAATTTAACTGGCTAAAGACTCAGAGTCTGGATGTGGTTCATGAGTTTCAACGACTGTCAAAATAATACAACTGTCAGATGAACCTTTATCAGAAGAGCTATCAAGCTTCATCGTATCATTGTCTTGAGCATCCTCTACCTTAGGTTCTAAAGTTAGATGCACGACCCCGCCATTGACCAAATCACCAAAGAGTATCATACCTGCCAATGGCTTTTTGATTTCGTCCTGAATCAGACGCTGCATTGGGCGGGCACCCATCAAGCGATCATAGCCTTTATCCGCCAAGTAATCACGTACATCATCATCAATCTCTAATGTCACTTGCTTATCATCAAGCTGTACTTGCAATTCAACCAAGAACTTGTCAACAACTGATACGACAACCGACTTATCTAATGGATTGAACTGAATAATAGCGTCTAAACGATTGCGGAACTCTGGCGTGAAGACACGTTTCAGCGACTCTGTATTATCACGGCTATGATCTTGTTGAGTGAAGCCCATTGACGAGCGACTGATACTATCAGCACCAACGTTCGTTGTCATAATAACGATGACTTGCTTAAAGATTGCCACACGGCCATTGTTATCAGTCAACGTACCATGATCCATTACCTGTAGCAATAAGTTGAAGACATCTGGATGCGCTTTTTCGATCTCATCAAGCAATAACACGCAATGTGGATGCTGATTGATTTTTTCGGTGAGCAGGCCACCCTGATCGTAACCAACATAACCTGGAGGCGCGCCAATCAAACGTGATGCCGTGTGCGCTTCCATATACTCTGACATATCAAAGCGTACTAATTCCACACCTAACAGGTTCGCTAGCTGACGCGATACTTCTGTTTTACCCACACCAGTTGGACCTGCAAACATAAATGAACCGATTGGCTTATCAGGTGCTTTTAATCCTGCACGTGATAACTTGATAGCATCAGCCAACGTGGCAATTGCCTTATCTTGACCAAACACCAAGTGCTTCAAATCTCGATCTAAATGCTCAAGGATACTCTTGTCATCACTCGATACAGATTTGGGTGGAATACGTGCCAACTTAGCAATGATAGCCTCGATATCAGCCACATCGATTTTCATCGGTGGCTTTTGACCTTTTGATAATTTTACACCATCTGCTGATTTAGCACTATCGCTTGCTTTCGCAGTCGCTGCTTCATCCTGCATCTCACTGTCTGTATCACTATCAATACCTTCGATATCAGCATCAATCTGCGCATCAAAATCTTGCTCTAGATCAGCGATAAAACTTTCTTCTGCTTCGATATCTTCTACGTCAGGCACCACGCCTAAGCGCTTATACGCACCTGCTTCGTCAATCACGTCAATGGCTTTGTCAGGTAAAAAACGCTCATGAATATGCTTGGCTGATAACTGTACCGCTGTGACCAACGCTTCATCTGTGTACTCAACATTATGGAATTCTTCATAACGAGGTTTTAGGCCGCGTAGGATATCGATGGTGTCATCCACACTGGGTTCTTTGACATCGATTTTTTGGAAACGACGTGATAATGCATGGTCTTTTTCAAATACTTGGCGATACTCAGTAAAGGTTGTTGAACCAATACAACGCAGCTCACCGTTAGCAAGGGCTGGCTTAATCAAGTTAGACACATCCATATTGCTGCTCATAGATGAACCAGCACCAATAATCATATGAATCTCATCAATAAAAAGAATAGCATTTGGTTTTTTCTTTAATGCATCAAGCAGCGACTTCATGCGTTTTTCAAAGTCACCGCGATACTTAGTTCCCGCAATCAATGAGCCAATATCGAGACTATAAATTACGCAACCGTTAAGTGGTTTCGGTGCTTTATCGTTGATGATTAACCATGCCAAACCTTCAGCGATAGAGGTTTTACCCACACCAGGCTCACCTACTAATAACGGGTTGTTTTTACGACGACGGCACAATACTTGAGCCGCACGTTCAATCTCAGAGGCACGCCCAATCAAAGGATCGGTCTTACCTTCAGCAGCTCGCTGGTTTAGGTTGGTCGCAAATTCAACCAATGGGTCTTTGCTGGTTTTTTCAGAGGCACTACGGCGCTCAGTACCTGCAGAACCACGTGACTCAGATGGCTCTTCTTTATCTTGACCATGCGATAAGTACTGCGTCAATTCAAGACGACTGATGCCTTGTTTTTTAAGCAAGTAAACTGCATACGTATCATGTTCTGAAAACATGGATACTAAAATATCAGACCCTTCAACCAAACGACCACCACCAATCGACTGCACGTGAAAAATAGCACGCTGCAAGATACGATCAAAGCTTTGGGTCGGCTGCGGTGACTGCTCTGTATCAGCATCGATAGTTGGCGTGTGTTTATTTATATAAACCTCAAGCTCAGTCCGCAACGCCGAGACATTAGCATTACAAGCAGTCAAGGTATTGGCAGCATGATTGTTTTCTAATAAGGCCAAAAGCAAGTGTTCAACAGTGAGATACTCATGCGATTTTTGGCGCGCAAGCGTCATTGCTAAACGTAGAGAAACTTCAAGATGACGACTTAACATAACAACTTCCTACGGTTATATCTATCTTTATAATTGATAGTTTTATGAATGAGTTAGTAAGTAAATCAGGGCGGTAGATGAATTGTTCAAGGGCTATATT
>Ga0209295_1000577_pt1 | contig 16039 bp, 19 predicted proteins | sample Porto_5metaG_FD_187428 | JGI IMG/M metagenome (GOLD analysis project Ga0209295, IMG submission 187428) | Marine algal microbial communities from Porto, Portugal - Porto_5 metaG (SPAdes) (version 2) | ecosystem: Host-associated > Algae > Red algae > Unclassified | place: Portugal: Porto... | reverse complement strand
GAGGGCGACCAATGATCTGTCACATTTGAAGCAGGGACCAACCGTGACCGACATTACCCTTGAAAACCCAGAAGAGCAGGTACACTGGCTCTTAACTAGGCGTGGCAGAGGGTCCGAGTGGGTCACATTACATCATCGGACCGCTGCAGAAGGCCAGTGGGCCGAGAAAAAAAGAAAAAACCGCGATGTCTCATTTTTGGGACACGCACCATATAACGAGAACGCACTGTATGGTGCTTTGCTAATAAATGGCCAGCAGTCCGGGGATGCAGTTTTCCCAAACAAAACTACACCCTCTCTAAGGGGTCTAATTCGGCGATGTCGTGTGCGAGAGAGAAAACAACGCGTCTGTTTCGTGACGACGGGCTCCATGTCTGGTGAGAATTTCAGGACGCAAGCCATGTCTTTGTGGCCCAGTCCCACAGGAAACCTGATCAGGTGCCCCCACAGCAAACCCCATCGCACGCAGGAGGCCCTCTCTCAAATGGGTGGGCAAACCATCGAGTGCCAGAATTGCTAAGGGCAATGTTATTAATCGATACCCCTAGCATGAGCACTCTGGGAGGGGCAGTACATTCGGTTGTCGTCTGACGGCTGAAATGGGTGGGCAAACCACGCAGTGCGGTTCGAACGGCTGACCGCCCAAGATCTTGAGGCGTCGAGCTGCACGCATTTTCATTGGACGGATCAATGTGTCGCTTCGCGGCAATCGACTGAGACGTCCTGGCTGATAGACCCACGAGTTGGTCTCGACACTTGTCGGGGCAGATATCCTGTCTGCGCGCCATTGCTGCCCAGTCAAATGTGCTCTGGGTCAGTGGCCGAGCTTTTGGGTTCTTGGCCTGGTCAACCCCTGATACAACAAGCCAAGCAGCGTGCCCAGCAGACACCACAGCTTCCGTGGCGGCCTTCCCATAGAGCGCGACGACCGCCCTCGTGGTTAATCAAGCTGCAATGGCAACTGTCCTGCTGATCCTTTGTTTACATCGCGCGCAGGATGGCACGTGCTTTGCCGTCTTTCTCGAGCGGGCCTGCTCGGCCGGACCATGGTTGGCTGCTTGACGGTGATCATCTTCATCACGCCTGCTCCCCTCTTTCTCCCCGGCACATGGTCGCCGCCGACGTGCATGCCAGCAGCGTGCGGGTTCACCAAGGGCGGCGACGGCACGGGCATCCGAGGCGGCGGCCACCACGCGCGGGCGTCGGCGTCCACGCCCGTGATCTTCTGGTGCGCACTTGCGGGTGCGCCGAGGTCGTCCATGACGGGGCATCCTGGGCTGTGAGCACCCCTTCGTCACCAGTGACGCCGTGCACGCCTGGGGTCTTCTTGTGCGGCTCGTCGGCGCGCGACGGAGCCGACGCGAAGGTCTTCAGCTGCACCAAGGTGCACCTGACGGGCGCGCCAACTGCAGCGGTTGCGTCTGCCTCTGACGTGGCTGCGGTCCAGGTGCTGTCGAGCGTTGCTGTGGACGGCATGTTTCTGGAAAGCACTCGGCTGCACGTCCTAGACCTCTTGGAGGAGGGCTACAGCGCGGACGACGTAGCCGATATTATCGGATGCTCCACGCGTTCCATGCGACGCTGGGTGCATCACATGGCCGCGAACGGTACGGTATGGCGGAACCCGGATCTTCGAAACCTGCACGCCGATGCCGCTGTACGCAATGTCGACCTGACCAGAGCCATCCTCACTCTTGTGGAGGCCGAGCCCGCCGCCTTCCTGTCGAGCCACGTGGACCTGTTGGTGGCATTGAGCCTTGACTATCCAACAAGCGATCACCGCTACGTGAGCGCGTCAACGGTGTACCGCATCTTGCGGAGGCATGACTACACGCGCAAGAAGATTGAGCGCCTATATGCGGAGAGGTCCCTCGCAGCTCAGCGCGCTTTTGCGGTCGCTTTCAACGAGATTCCGCCCCGGTGCGTCGTGTCCGTGGACGAGACGCACACGGCCGGCAGCGACCTGTACTTGAAGTACGGGCGGACGCGGCGCAACGTCCGGTGCGTGCTCTACGACCGAGATGCGCGAACGGTACCGCGCACAAGCACTATGATGGCCGTGTCCCTTACTCACGGGGTGCTGTGGTCGCAGACGGTCATTGTCGTTACGGCCCAAACCGCCGACGACTGGCGCCTGTTCCTGCAGTGCCTCCGAAGCCAAATGAATACGTACATCCCGGGCCTCCCCTGGGATATGCAGCCTGATGCATGCGTAGTACTTTACGACAATGCCGGCATCCACGACGAGGCGGGGGACGAGTACATGCAGGCCAACGGAATGCATCACGTGCGCCTTCCGCCGTACTCCCCCAACCTCCAACCGATTGAGGGCGTCTTCAGCGATTTGAAGAAGCACGTTCGCTCGCTCGTGTACGAGGATGGGCGGTATTTGGACAAGCCGATGCGCCTGATGGCGGCGGCTGTTTCGATGCTGACCACCGCGCAGGTCGCTGGCCAGTTTTCTCGAGTGTACAACAACCTGGCAGAGCTACTGGCCGATGGCCCCCATTGATGCGTGTGCTTTTTCATTTTGCTCCTACGTCTGCGTGGCCGTCTGGTTTCTCTCGTTCGATAAACCATAGCTGTCTTTTCGGCATTCACGTGGCCTTCTTACGGCATTGATTCCATGCAACAGCGGTGCGTGAGCCACACGAGAATTGCATGCTCGTCACCAGCTTTGTGCTCACACTGTCGATCCTCTCCACGCCCGCCGCGTCGAGTGTTGTGTGTAAGACGTAGCACAGAGCGCTTTTCAAACAAGCATGTGGAGGAAGCGCCCTTGTCACGGTCGGTGCAGAAGGCGCCTCCACTGCTGCGTGCGGGTTGTCAGCGACGAATGGGGAAGTCGTCAAGGGGGACGAAAAAGACGATGTATTCATTCATGGCTGCGTGTGCAGGGGGTAGTAGGAGGACCTTGAAGAGGTCACCTGCGACGTTATCTGCCATGGCAGGTGCTACGCGCGCCACATGAACAGAAAAAATGACGACCGCAGTGGCGGTAGGGGCTTCAGGTCGGAGGACATGTTGGGCAGTGCCTTCGACAGAGTGTGACGCACGCCGACAGAACGTCGCTTGCGATAAGTGGGAGCCCGACTCTGCCCCGGGCACCGGAGCAGCCGAATGCTACGTCGGCTGCTGTTTTCCGTCGGTTGGTGCTGCTGCGAGCCGCCCCGCCGACGGCGGATGCCGCGTCTGCTCATCGCTCAGCGGCGTCCTCTGACCACCGCCCGACCACCGCCCACAGCAGTTCGGAAGCTGGGCCACAAGACAAATGAAAAAAACGGCACGCGAACTGTGGCTTCACGCCAGGTGAAACAAATAGCTTCGAAATGCCGTCTTCAATGGCACTTGCAGCACGTTCTGTCAGACGAAGGGTAGCCCCCTGATGCTGGAATGTGCATTTAGGGTTCTTTCGCTTTTCTCGTACAGTTGAGCAAGCTGAGTCATTGTCAAGTGCCTGCGAAAATCCTGGCAAGATCGCTGGTGCAACAAGGGTCCAGGTCGCACTTGAGCCAGCTTGCGTATGCTCAATGTGCCAATGAGCATACGATTGACGGAGGCCACTCGGCAAGTGGTGCGAAAGCACTACTTCAGTAGCGCTTCCATGTCAATGTGCGTTCCTATCCATCGATGGGTCTGAGACAGATGGCCTTTGAGCGCGCGTGAGCTGTATCGTGAGAGGCACCGTGTGCAGAATCGTCCGCGATCTCGCTCGTTGGCAAGATGCTCGGGCGAGCGTTCCGTTTTCTTTCCACGATCGGTGACGATCGTGTCGGAGAACCCGTCGCTTTCCATCATGGGTCGCTGTCCAGCATCCCACCCATCCCCCCTCCACACCGTCGTCCTCTCATTATCCTGTAGGTCCGCCCGTCTTCTTGTCATCCCCGTTCCGACCCATTACCTGCTGCCGCCGTTGTACTGCTCCAGTGCCGTGCCTTACTCATGGGTCTTCCGACATGGCGATCACTGTCCCGTTTTCGTTGGCGGCCTTTTTCGGTGATGACACGTCGTGGACGACGACGCGAGGCTCCTCGCTGTACATCGAAGGTATGTTTATACGAGAGCTACTGTGGCACGTCACTTTCTCGTTGCTCAGGACTGTCTCTGTGCGTCGTAGTATCAACAGTGCGTGTCCTGGACGCTTTGTGTTTCGTGTCACAGGCTCATTCTACCGCTCAGCACATGTGTCCGACAAACTGACATTCGTTGCCTCTTTTCTTTAAATGGGAGAACAGGAGACGGTCTCTCATCCTCATCACCCATGAAGCCAAAGTCCAACGAATACGGTGGCACCCACGCGCCTGTGGATGGCGGTGCGCACACCACTCATCTTCTGCGACCCTCATGAACGTCGTCAAGGACGACAGGAGGGTGCTGACGACGGGGGCGCTGCGAAAGTGCACGGCAACGGGATCCGAGCGGCAATGTCCTCTCATACAGAAGCTACAACTTGTTCGCAGGCGGTGCCTCGACCGCGTCTACCACGCACACGCTGCCGGCAGCCCAGCAAACGCTTGCCTTCCACTCTGGGTCCAAGGAAGAGACAGCATCGAGGGTACTAAAGCACTAAGCACCACGTTGTCGCCACAGCAGAGCGCGGTGAGGACTAGGGCTCGAACATTTCCTGATGGGCTCTCCGTGAGATAGCGTGGCTCTGTGGAGCGCATGAGTCATCAAGGAGGAGATAGGCGGATGGTGAGGTCCCCTTGTGAGCTCCTTACCTAGCGATATTTTGTATCCAGTACCTTCGTGCGTTTTATGAGAGTGATGTGTAACAATGAGGTGTGCCGTAGTCGGCGTGCCGTTGTTCTATAGAGGCACAGGTCGACCAAGACACGGATTTGCGCGAGCGCTGTACAGGTGCAGGCACAAGGTTCTTTTGCTATCCAGAAAAATCACGCGTCGTCCCCGGTGGCCGCGGTCCATCCCTTGGACAGAGGCAGTCCCGCTGAGAGAGCGATCCTCCTCTGCGGCCACCACTGTCCACCACTGTGCCTGCACCAATCGCCGCCAATCCGTCCTGGTCCTCAACCAGCTCCATCTCCTTAGCCACGCAGACAGGAGGACGCTCCAATGCCACCCCCGTCGCACATCTCTCGCTCTGTGTCGGCCTCCCGCTTTCGCCCGCGTCGCGCGGGACGGCGCCGCGGCCCCGCGCCAGCACCAATGCTTGCTTGGAGCCCTGTTCCTGACGGGTGTGACGCGGTCGCGGCGGCGCTTAGGCACAGGCGTCGCCGCACTGGTGGCACGCCACCCCGCCCTGATGAGCGTGGTGTCCTGAGGACGCGCCATCATGCTTCTGGACCTGGCTCTTCCACCAACCAACTCGTGGCGCCTGCCATCATGGCCGTGGGTTTGACAGCCGATGCGGCTGCGGCAGCCAATGATGTGCTACAGGGCCCAGATTGCAGTACTGTCGTCAACGACGGGGCGCACATCATATCGACTGATGCGAGTTCCACTGCCTTAGTAGCAGACGCTGTGGCGGTAGATTGTGTTACCGCTACACTTCAGAAGCAGGAGAAGGCTTCAGCTGTGGCGACTGAGGAAGCCGCAGAGACTTTTTCACTGGCGACGTCTGCAACCGCTCCAGTCACGTCGCTGCATCTACGGGAGCTTCCTGTGCCATCGTCCGACCGTACGTAGCGCAGCATGAGTGAGCATACCCTTGTCGCGCAGTCACAATAGTGGAGAAGTCGAATCGCCCCTTTTTTGCTGCAGCGCGTGTATGCATATTCAACGTCCGCACGGTTTACATCCAAGAGCCAGCCAACACATCTGTGGAAAGCGCATTAGAAGAGAGAAACTGATCCATAGTGAAAAGAAGAGCTAGAATCTACGAGGACGACAGATGCGTGGCCTCCAGCAGGTCTGCAACATCTCTCTCGGTGTACAACGAGCAAACAAAGTCAATCTTACGGAGGGCAACGTCCGCGCTCATGATGCTGGGACGTACGCTCCCAAAGTTGTTCAATGTCCAGCGCCCAGTAGCCAGCTTCTGTGTGATGGCCGAGTGCCCCTTGAGCCCGCATCGCGTGCAAACAGCCGCGGAGACGCAGCCAGGATTGCAGCAAGGACCTACCACAGCGAACGGGTGTTCCGCTGGAAGGTGGCTACGGCACTCGTGCTGCTTCAAAGGACACGTGCGTGCTCCATGTCCCGGACGCCCAGGTGCCGGTTTAAAATGACAAATGAGGCACGTCATTTATCTGCTGCCGTTGCCGCCGATGCAGGGGGTCTGTTCATCCGAAAGACGCCATCATCCGAAAAAAGGTCAACCAAAACCATTGCTCCGATAGAGCACTATGTCAGCTTCCCTCTCGAGCAGCAACACGCAAGACAACAGCACCTCATCAAGGGTGACCTCAATCGTATCGACCCCGAGCCAATGCGATCGGTCCCTCCCAAGTGCGATGCAACGAGCCAGCATGACATACACTGTTCTCGGCACACCGGGCCAGTCGCCGATGAGTACCTTGCACGGGCAGCGGGACACGGAGCGTACCTTGCACGGGGAGCGGGACACGGACGAGTGAGAGGGGAAGAAGGTGCCCAGCACCGTGCTGTCACCGTCGCGAGCGAGGAGGACGATGCGTGGCAGTGTCGCGCAAGCATGGACGATCTGGAAGCGTGTGGACATGCGGCCAGCGCCCAACGATCGTCTGAGCCGAAGACAGGATCACAATCGTGTCCACCCCGTGAGATCCCACTTCAGACGGCGGCTGATGCTTGCAGAATGAGGTTCTCAATGCTACGAGACTCGAGCTTCCGTTCCCGTTGCCCGTCACAGTCATCTTGGGTACCCTGATAGCAAACTCAGAGCCAAATTCGGTGTGAAGACACATGAAACGGGCGGCGTAGCCTCCCCGGCTTGTTGTTTCGGCACCCTGCAGCCTTTCTCGGGAGTACTCTGCACTCCGCCGGGGGTCATATCCGCGCCCGGATCCTTCAGCGCGTGGGCAACAAACGAAGTCGTACAAGCTCTTTATAGCAATGGGGATTTAGATCCGTCAATGCATCCCTGCTTTTGGGGTGTGGGGGTCTTCCTCTACAGCGACTCCAGAGGCGCGCGGAGCTCCCCTCCCATTGGCTTCCGCACTGGTGTCAGAATGTGGGACGCGAAGCGCCACTTTGAGTGGCATATGGCTCGGTTATACCCATGACTACAAATATGCGAGTTCACAGCTCTTCGGATTGTTTCCGAATTTCATCACGTGAAGGAGTTCTTCGACCTGTGCTGAATGGGCCCCATCAGTCTGACGACAACTGAGGGCATGTGCAGTGCAGAACCTTCATTGCTGGTGAGGCAACAAATGCTCGTAATGTGACATATGTCCAGAGTTCCTTCGTCATGAGCGCAGCAAAGTTGAGCTGCCGGTTATTCATTCGGATTCGAAATTCTTGTGGCTTGACCTGTGCATTGAATCTCAAGCTGGCAACTGATCTTCGATGAGAGGGGCGTTGAGAAGGGTGTGCGTGGAAATGTCACATGGATCTTTTTTCATTGAATTCGCAGATATTGTCAATCGAGATGTTGTCGCATCCATTTGGAATAAATTTGGCGAGTTGTCATCGCTTTCTCGTGGCGCCCCACGCCGCGCTCGCGTTTCTGTCGTCCAAGTCTGGGCATGCCGCGTCGCCTTCACCGGTGCAAGCCACTGCCGTCACGGGGACTGACCAAACTGTCTCGGTGGAGTGCACCCTGCTGATCATGTTGACGACTCTCGCGTGCTCCTTGCCGTCGTGTGACATGCAGTCTGTGGCGACCCTGACGCACTTCTCGCCGCGCCGCCGTCCTGGTTGTGTGACATGCTGCCTCGCCATCGTCACCCGGCGCAGCTCCGCCGGGTGCGCGCCGCGCCCCCTCCGTCGAGTCGGTCGTGTACGCGCTGCCGCCAAGGCAGTGTATCTCACACTGGTGGCGAGTGGAGTGGCCGCGCCCTCACTGCAGCCCTGCTTCGCCAGTCACAAATGCTGGGTGGGGTCTATGTAATAGTGTCGTTCTGCTCGTGTCAACAGCGGCAAGTGCCAAGACTTTAATGTAGGAGGAACAGGAGAGCAAAACTGCCATCAGGGATGTGGTACCTACTTGTTCGCGTCACCATCACACTGCTCATCTTCGCTATCCACACTCCCATCCGCTTTAGCGCGCACTTCAACCGGAACCGGCCGATGCCACGCAGCAGCGCTGGGTGCGTGATCGTTCATGGCAGCGGCGGTAGGCACTGACGGAAGATGCCCCCCAACAGTGACAGGTGCCTCTACGACTGTCGTGTTGAGAAATGAAGACGGCACGGCCGGCAGAGAGCGGCGTACGGAGTGAGGGTCAACTGCGGGGGACCCGCGCATATTGCGGAGCAAGAATGGATTGCGAGACAGACCGACTGCGCCTTCAGGCTCCGCAGCTCCTTGTCCGCCTGCCTCATCCGCTGCACTGCCCCCGGCTTCTTGTAGACCGGCAGTGACGCTCGCACGTCCCACTGCTGGTACCGGAGCGCCCGTCGCAGGTCCCGGAAGCTGCTCGTCTTGACGGACGACGCGGTGGTGGGGCAGCCTCCCGGCAGCCGTCAGAGACTTGTTGTCAGGAACATCGGATGCCACACCCCACACGCGGGAGAAGATCGTCTCGGTTTCGTTGCGGCGTATTCCGGTTATGTCGAAGTTGGGGCAGTCGGTGCCCATGCCAGGGTCGCCGTCTTGCGCAGCGGCAACGGCAGCGGCGCGACTGCGGAGGAATGATGACCGGTCCGCATCCTCCCGCATCTGCCGAACTAGCACCTTGTCACTCGCCTTTCCCACATGAGTCGGACAAAAGGCCGCAAAGAGGTCGTCAAGCCGCAGGCAAGGCCCCACCCTCGCGCAGGGTGGGGTGTAGGCCACGGGCGGTGTCGTTCCATACAGGCAGCAGTAGTGATAGACATTGGGACAGGTAGGCTCGAAACACCCAACCGTGGCGCCCTTGCCCTTGCACACGGCGCATGTCAGCCGCCGGCTCCGATAGTAGGCCGAAGATACGCCCACCAGCAGATCCGTCGTGTCGGGGTCGTGGTGGATGTCGGGTGCCCACCGCGCGCACACCGCGTGGATGTAGATCATCTTCGCTCTCTTGCCATTCTGGTACGGCCCAAGAATGGGCGACGCCAAGAACCCGCCAGTTCTGCTAACGGTGGGGCAGAAATCGCACATCAGCTCGTCCGCTTCCACGGGCCCCCCCATACGATCAGCCTCTGCCGCTCGGTGCCTTAACAATGTAGCGCTACCTTGGCCTTGGGTCCCGCTTCCTTGGGCGACACCACCCTTGGCTCGCGCTTTACCCTTACCCTTGTAGGTAGGTGCGGCCACTGTCCGCGCATTTGCATCGGCTCGCGCTTCAGCTGCAGCTGCTGCGCGCCGCGAGCGCCTGCGTTCTTGTCTACCCCGCTGCCTTGAAGCCCTTGTCGATGGAAACTGGAGCGACGTCTCCCGCCACGTCTCGATTCTGCCGCCGACGGCTCCATGCGTCTTCTTGGGCACCGCTGAAGACGAAGCACCCGGATCTAGTGACACGCCGCGAGACGTAGCTGCATGGTGGCGAGGCACTCGGCTTGAAGCTCCCCCGGAATCCCGTTCTTCGGAAGTAGACACGGCCCCAAGGGAAGGCGGAGATGGTGCTCGACGTGGTGATGCAGGTTGCGCGTCACTCCCGAGTGCGCAGGCGTGCGACGCGGCGGCACCTGCAACAGGCGTGTCGACTGAAGGAGGAAGCCCTGGTGCAAAAGGGTCAGGTCCTCGGGATGGACCCCCTACCTCAGCGGCCGTCAGTGCTGGAGTGTGCGGCGCCACGTCCTCGTCCGAGGAAATCAGCGAAATGTACACTATTGCTGCCGGGAACGACGTACGACCCATTGAAGCAGGCGGCCCTGGTGGCGGCGGCGTAGAGCTCATAGTTCGTGACACCCCGCTGCCGGCATAATCCCAGAGCGTGACGGGGTAGGTGGTCGTGCAGGCTGACCCAACTGAGGGCACAAGCCGTCGGTGACTCGTCCCCTGCCAAGTCCCAGAAATGACTCCACAGATGATCCGGGCAGTAGCGACACACATGAAACAGAAGGAATACCCGGGCGGACGGGCGATGCAGCCATCCTGTCTCGCGGCACGAGCTGACTGCCTGTGAGGGCGCTGTTGAGCTTCATCCAGAGATGTGCTCTGGCAGGCTGCGCAGGCATCGAGACGGAATCAACGGCCACCGAGCCAAGAGGCACTGCAGAAATTCATGCTGCCTACTGGTCCAGAGTGCGGCCGCCACACGCGGTCGTAGCCGCCTGTCCAATGAAGTGCTGACTGCAGCACCTTCAAGTCCCAAAAAAGTGTACCATGGGTCAGGCCTGGTGCTCTTCTGGCGACGGCAACGGGTCTCCTGGTCTTCTGCACTCCTGAAGAGCCACACCGGCTAGTCATGAATCCTCATGGCCGGCGACCCGAGGCGCACTGAAGGGGCACATTGGTGGCCTCTGCCAACGTATTCACCACGAGTGAAGTGTGTCTGCTACTGATCGCCACAGAATTCTGGCCCGTCTTGCGGGCGGGCGACACAACATGTTACGTCTGCCTGTTGAAGCGCCTGTGCAGAGCTACGTACGTCACTTGTACGGAGGAACGGAGCGCTTCCGGGAACCGCACGCGGCTAGCCGTGTTGCTGGGCGCCCAGAGGCTCCAGCGGCAATCCGAGAGAACAGGAATGTCGGGCTGAGCCATTGCCACAAAAGGGCGAGGGACACCCACGCCCTCCATTTCCATGGGTCCTATGCGTGCGACGAGGCATCAAGCAGCCCGCAGACACAAAGGGTGGGCACCGCCTGCTCATGCTGTTTGGCTTGGCGTGTCGGTGCTCTGAGGAACACACGTGAACCGACTGTCCATGAAGTACCACCGCCGGCCCGTTTCCATGGTACCACCGCGCGCCCGTTGGGGATCAGATCGTCGCCGAGAAGGCGCATGGAAACTGCACAGCGGGCGCCGGGCGGATGGTGGTCGTCGTCGGCGACAAGACCAGCAACATTCCATACCCTCGTGGCCAGGGATTGCGGCGAGATCGCCGCTGGATGGTCATGGGTCAATGCGGGAGGAAATGTGATTTTGTTGGCAGTCCCAAGCGTGATCTGTGTGAATTTAGTCTCGTGACAAGCCCGCCCTCCGATTCGACCACTTGGTTGGAAATCCGCAGCTGGACTCTCACCCGTCACCGAGTCTCTTGATGAGTATGCTCGGGCTGCAGCATGCAATGGCTCCCGCCGTCATGGTGTTTGTCTGCCTTTGTCGTGGCGCCGACGAAACAAGGCCCTTGACGCGGCCTCAAGCAGCGTTATCGGCGGATTGATGCCTTCGATGCGGCTCGCCCCCGATACCAGCATTGGTAGAGTCCCACCATTCGGGTGACTGCTGATCGTTTCGGGCTTTTCAGAACAAGAACAGCAAAGATGCGCGCTCGGAGAAGGTGGAACCTGCTTCTGGTGCTGGCCTCCTTCGCAACATGCAAAGACTATGACATTAAACACGAAGAAATATCAAACGTCCATGCAATGCATCGCCGATCGAGCCGCATGTGATCTACTGCCCGCTAGGCCCCGGGTCCGACGCCCCCAAAGCTGCCACTGCCGCGGCAACCAACGGCCCTCCGACACCGGATGCCGCCGCGGCCGCCGCCGCCGCCTTGGTCACCACGAGCTGGACGGCGCGTGCCATACTCGGTAGGGTTGCAGACCGCAGAGAGTCGGGCATGGCGGAGCAGAGCCATTCAGAGACCAGCGCAGGGGTCATCGTGCCCGATGTCAGCATGTAGCCTCGCACTTGCTTCTCAATAGCACCCTTGACAATGAGACCCGCAACCTCAGCATCCACGTCCTCCAGAGGGCACTGACACAGCTCCACTGAGACGGCGTGCGCAATGCGTAGGGGTGGCATGCCGCCAAAGTGAGGAGAGAAAAAGACCGGTAACGGGACTTCGAAGCGCTGGCGGGTGGTCGCCGGCCAGTCGCCGTTGCTGCTGCTCGCTGCAGCGACGGGGTCATCGACAACAATGACAGCTTCATTCTTGACCTTGTTCTTCCCCTTGCCCTTCCTTCCCGATCGCATCGACGCGGCACCCTTCCCTTTGGCTGTGCCAGTCGAGCGACGCTGGCCGAGCGCGACCGCCGACGCATACCGGTCCGTCCGGCTCTGCCGACCACCTACATGTGCATGCAGCGCCTTGGGCACACCGCCGCTGCCGGAGCCCCCACCCCTGCGCGCACCTTTGGCGGCAACCGCCGCGCCGCCATCGCTGGAGGAGTTGTCGTACTCCTTGTCGTCATCACCCAACGAATCGGGCGTGCTCTCGTCCATGCTGCTCTCCGCCGCGGCCGCCGCCGCATGTCCAGCCGCAACAGCTCCCAGGTGCGCATTGTCACATGCAGCTTCGAAGGAGGCCTTGTTCTTCGGGTTGAGGACGGCAGCGTCGCTGTTCATATCCTCGAGGACACGCACGGTCTCGTTGATGTCCAAGCTTTCCACGTTCGTGTTCCCTCGGATGCGAGAGGTCATCACCCGCCGCTGGTGCGCATCGACAGCGGCCGCAGCGGCGACGCTGTGAGAGTTGTCCACCATGCTCTTGATGGACACGTCGGTCATGAGGGAGCAGACAAAGTCGGCCTTGCAGAGCGCCTTTTTGCTCGGCTTGCGCACAACGCGACCATGGACGTTGATCTTCCACCGCCGGGTGTTCAACGTCTGGGTGCCGTACAGGTGCCCAGGAACACCGCACGTGTTGCATTTGGACTTGTGCACGCAGCCAGCGCTCACGCAGTGGCCGGCCTCAAAGAACGGATGACCCTCGGGGAGGCTGCGGCGACACTCAGTCTGCCTCAGAGGACAGCTCCGAGCTGTGTGCTTCGGGCCGTCCGGTGGGCTCACGTAGTTGCACATGCTGCACCGCGTCATGCCGGCGAGCACGTTGTGCAACAACAATGATGAACCACACTCCCCGTGGCGACCGTCGTGCTGGTGCGGCCGTCTCTTCCGCCGCTGCCGTTTTCGCCGTCGCCGCCGCCGTTGACGCCGTCGTCACCACCGTCGCCATTGACACCGTCGTCACCGTCGTTGACGCCGTCGATGTCGACGCGGATCTGACCAGCGTGCCGTCGCGGCAATGACGTGCTGCCCGGCAAAATGTGCCGCTGGGTGACTGACTGGAGCCTAATGATCCTGTTCTCGGCGCGCCCACACACTCGAGCACAGTATCTGAAGCTCCCACACTCGCGTGCAGACAGAGAATGGCAATACCATGTCATCTCCACTGGGCCCCCGATCTCTGGCTGCAGTGCATCGGACCGACTGGCAACAACTCGGAGAGACGGTCGTGCTCCCGAGACCCGCGGCATGTCGTCGTCCCGAACGCGTTGCCCTACAATTGGCTAAACGACCACTCGCGACCGAGTGGGCCGCCCGGGGGCCGCGCGCGAGACAAATCGGTCCATGAAGGTTTCTCGAAACTATTGCTCAACCGGGTTGGCCATTTATTAGCAAAGCACCATAGAATAGACACAAGGGTTGGTCAGAACGCCCAGGGCGTTTTTGAGGGCGTCGTTAAGGGCGTCACCAGGGCGTTGAGGGGCGTCGTGCGCCCCTAACGCCCCAACTCAAAAGGGCGTCGGCAAGGCGTCGCGAAGAGAAAGATGGAGGGGGGGCTACATGATTCAGCCGGTGGCAGCTGAGCACCTTGGTTGGGGACAGGCACCCATTATTGACACACAATTTTATATCTGAGTGGATAAAATGGGTGCCACTTAATATCCATTGAGAAATCTGAGGGTGCTACTTGGGGCGTCGTAAGGGCGTTTTGGCTGCCTAATGGGGCGTCAGTAAGGCGTCCTATCCGTCGCGCTCCCCTGGCGCCCCCCAAATAGGGGTGTCGTGTGCAACCCTAGTCGAAACACCGCCATGCGACTCAGGTTATCACTGGGTGACTGCCAACCGCCTACGCCACGTTCTCGTTGCCGCGAAAGTCAGCAGCTGGCGCTCCGACGGTTTGGCCGCGTTCACGCCCCGCCAGCAGGAGCGACTCTCTCGACCGCGACGACGCGTCCTCTCTCTGCTAGGGAGACGGTGGCGGCGCCGTCTACCTCCCCGCGGGGCTTTTCTGGTCATGGCCGGTACTGCGAGCGCCCGTTGGGATTGACTGTCGTGACGTATGGACCCCGTTTTGAGATGGCCGGCCTCGGCTTGCACCTGTGTTGCCGGATTCTGCAGGAGGGGGGATCGCCCATCTGTGGCGGCCTGTGGTTGGGTTTTGTGGACCGGGACTTGGCGGGAACACACATGCCGCGGCGGCAGTCGAGGCCGGTGTGGTGCTGGTAGGCACTATGATGTGGCGTATTTCGGCGGCTACAGTGCCGCTCGGTGTGTCCTCCACGGCGTTTACAATAGATGCGACCACGACGGGCAGAGCAGTGCTAGCTGCGTCCAGCCTCGTGGGCATGTGCAGCGAGCCGCCACTGTGCAAACATGGTCAGCTGCACCAGTAGATGAATCGGTGCTTCGTGGGGCACTTACGTGGAGGAAGGGGGGAGTGCCTTCGACTGTGGGCCATACGTCGCTAGCGCGAACTGGGTCACGTGCGGGCGACGCCGCAGTCCGAGATCGTGGACGCCCGCCAAAACAGAAGAGAAGCACACGCTTCAAGTCGCTGCCTGGCCAAGTCACACGCACCCACAGCGGCAGAGTTTACCAACGTGTTGTACCGGTCAGAGACGATGGAGCAAGGAACGGGAAGCAGAAGCCCTCTTGGCAAGATACACAGGTTCCGTGCAGTACACACCAGTATGGCGACACGCAATTCAATACCCGTCAGCCACGCCATCCAACCGAAAAGACAAACCAAACACCAGCGCCCACCTGTGCACCCCACTTGCAACTTTAAAGAACCAAACCCGCGTTCCCGCAAGCCAACACCAGTGCTCGCGGTTTCAGACTCGCACCCACCGAATGCAGCCCGTCCGCTCACAAACTGCAACCTCCTGCCCACACGCCACACTCGTGGGGAGGTCCACAGCAGGCGCCGCTTACTGCGGGTCGAGCGTGACGCCCAGGAGAACGCACGCCACGCCGAGCACAACGAGCACTGCCAGCGCAATCTTCTGTGTGCTGCGGTCGTTGCTGTCCTCCACGTCGACCATGCACTGGGCAAGGTCGTTGACCTTTTTCTCCTTGGACACGTCCGACACGCGGTAGATCCAGGTGCCCGGCGGCGGATTGCTGGAGTCGATAAACGTGTACGAGCCGCCATCCGGCCCCTTGGACTGCAGCTCCGAAGGGGCCGTCTGGTAGTCGGCAACAAACTCCCACTTGTCCGACTTGCCCGCGCGGCGCATGACCCTGAAGCCTAGGTTGTTGACCTCCGTGCCCGTATCCCACCGCAGATCCACCTCGTCGCCAAGGATCCGGCCCTTGAGGCCGACGCCGGCCAACTCCCCGGCCTGAGGGTCGTTGGCAAGACGGCCCTTAGCGTCGGTCTTTGGCGCCTTGGCCTTGAACTCGGACGGTTCCTCCACAAGGCCACCCATCCACGGCGCGTAGGGAGTGCCGTCGGGCTTGAGAAGCGACTTCTTGCCGCCGACTTTTCCCTTCTTCTCGGGCCTCACAAGACCCTGTGGCAGGAGAAAGCAAGAAGAAAGTACCACGATGAAGAAAAGAGACTCAAGAGTGCAGACAAGAGAGGTAGGATGTATGAGGGGACTGCCACTCGTTAGATGGTTGACCAAAACGCGAACCGCCTCAGATGCGGTGAAGGTACTGCTGAGACGACCAGCCTGGGCACAGCGAAATTGCCCATGAACACAGTACAGACCATGACAGTGTCCCGCCACTTATCGTCCCGCAGGAGAGCTGCAGTATGATTCACAGCGCGGCGAGATGCCAACCGGCATCCGATGACGTGCTCCTTCCCTTGCGTCTGAGTCTGCAATCATCATAGCCCGAGACAGACGAGTCTAGCCACGCTCATTCCACCTCCTTGCCGCTCAATGAC
>Ga0209295_1000575_pt1 | contig 16138 bp, 15 predicted proteins | sample Porto_5metaG_FD_187428 | JGI IMG/M metagenome (GOLD analysis project Ga0209295, IMG submission 187428) | Marine algal microbial communities from Porto, Portugal - Porto_5 metaG (SPAdes) (version 2) | ecosystem: Host-associated > Algae > Red algae > Unclassified | place: Portugal: Porto... | reverse complement strand
CTACATCGAAATGTTCTATAACCCGAAACGCAAACATGCCAGAAACGGAATGCTGTCGCCCGTCGAATTCGAAAACAGACAGCTAAATGTGAACCAAGAAGGTGTCTAGGAAACTAGGGGCTATTCATTCTCCTTTCAAGAAGCAGAGCTCTTTCAGCGAGACGTATTTTTTGCCGAACGTTGAAACACATTTCTTGGATACGACCTGCCAAGGTTGACGTGTTTCTTTGGGTTAACGCGAGAGGGTGTCGATAAAACTTGAACTTGTGAGCGAACGGACAGTTTTGGTGACAATCGCCAGACTTTCCGCAACCTCACTAAGGCTGCAAAGGGTGACCTGTGGTTGCCCATAGCTTTTGCACAGCGGAAAAAGACACCCTGAATTCGTGAAGTTTCTGGCGTCACTTGGATCGGGCGGCACTGCAGGCAACCAATGCAAAGCAACTCAGATATTCCAAAGCGAGAATACAAGGTCAGGCTGGGGCCTCCGTCAGGCTAGGGCGGTTTCGCATCAATTGCCGAGCGGCCGCGGTTGCAGTCTTTCGGTTCAGCTGATGCTCTCTGATTAGAACCACTTTGTCCGAGAAATGCTTAATTGGGAAAAGAAGGTGACCTTTTAGAGGTCGAAAATGCCATTGCCCCCCCCTGAAAAGGATCGCAATCTTATAACATGTTGTGCAACCGATAAGACTTTCAGCCAAATTTTAGAAAATCGGACATTCGTCGCGTTGCGTCCCGACGTTTCCTTTGCGGGACAATGCCGCCGTTTGTCGAACTGGGTCCAATGACCGTTATAGGGGCTTCTTCGGTATTATGGCGTTTGGTGCTCGCCTTTCTGCCATCTACCTACCATTTTGATGTTGACTGGTCGCGTTTTCTGTTCGAATTGCTAGACTAGAAGCGAATTGGAGTTTGCGTGTCCCTTTTTCTTATCGTCGCACTGCCTTTCTTAGGCGCGCTTTTACCCGGCATCATGAACTCAGCTGGGCGATCCGCCTGTGCTGGGGTGACATTCACCGTCACGTTGGCTGCTTTTGTAGGCTTGCTCACAAATCTACCGTCCGTTCTGGCTGGCGAGGTCGTAATGGCGCGTGTCGATTGGATGCCTGCCTTGGGGCTCAATTTCACGTTGATGCTTGACGGGCTGGGCTTTTTCTTTGCGCTGCTAATTTTGGGCATTGGCTTGTTGATTATTGCATATGCGCGAAATTATCTGAGCCGTAACGACAATATGGGCGAATTCTTCACGTACTTGCTCCTATTTCAAGGTGCGATGGTGGGCATCGTTCTTAGTAACAACATATTGCTTTTGCTTATTTTCTGGGAGCTGACGTCGCTGTCATCTTTCCTTTTGATCGGCTTTTGGAAACATCTGCCCGAAGGGCGCCAAGGCGCGCGCATGGCGCTAACTGTGACGGGCATGGGCGGTTTGTCGATGATCGCAGGCATGCTGATTGTTGGGAATATTGTCGGCAGCTATGATCTAAGCGTGATTTTGCAGAACCGTGATGTGATCCAAGCAGATGCGCTTTATGTGCCTGCGCTGATTTTGATCTTGCTGGGCTGTTTTGCGAAGTCTGCACAGTTTCCGTTTCATTTCTGGCTGCCCCACGCGATGGCCGCACCGACACCTGTGTCCGCCTATCTGCACTCCGCAACAATGGTGAAGGCTGGTATCTTCCTGATGGCGCGGATGTGGCCCGTTCTATCGGGCACACCTGAATGGTTTGTGATCGTGACAACGGCGGGCTTGGTGACGATGGTGCTGGGCGCGGTTATCGCGCTATTCAAGCATGACCTGAAAGCTTTGCTCGCGTTCTCGACGGTCAGCCATTTGGGCTTGATCACCATGCTATTAGGCACTGGGACGGCATTTGGTGCAATGGCGGCCGTATTCCACATTCTGAACCACGCGACGTTCAAGGCGGCGTTGTTCATGTCAGCAGGGATCATCGATCACGAGGCACATACCCGCGACATCCGACGTCTTGGTGGACTGCGCACATTGATGCCGGTCACCTTCGTCATTGCCTCACTTGCTGCCTTGTCTATGGCGGGTATCCCACTGTTGAACGGGTTCTTGTCTAAAGAAATGATGCTGGAGGAAACCTATGCTACGGTTTTGTTTGGCATGCCTTGGTTGGTCCCCGCGTTGGCGACATTCGGGTCGATCTTCTCGGCGGCGTATTGTTTCCGGCTGATCGGGCACGTTTTCTTTGGGCCGGTGCGCGACGATTATCCTGCCAACCCGCATGATCCAAGCCCGGGTTTATGGTTGCCGCCTGCGATCCTTGTGGTCTTGGTTGTTGTCATCGGGTTGGCGCCTTTTGTCGCCGAGCCGTTTGTAAAGCTGGTCACCGCCTCGGTACTGGGCGACGCGGCCTCGGTCCCTTACGCACATTTCAAAATTTGGCACGGTCTAGTTCCAGCTCTTTACATGTCGATCATCGCGGTCGTTGGTGGCTTGGTCATGTTGCTCGTCTTCAATCCCACATTGCACATCTGGGACCGCATGCCGCGCCCCGAAGCCAAAGCAATCTTTGATAAAATCGTTGAATCGGTGGCAAAGTTGGCGCAAGCAGCGATCCTCCCACTGCACAACGGAGCGTTCTCACGCTATGCCGCGATTGGCGCCGTGACGATTTTCGCCGCAGGATTTTTCGCTTGGACAACAGGCACCGTTGGTGCACCGACACGCGCAGCGCAAGCCGCAGGGCCTGTCGCAATCGCAGGGTGGTTGATGTTGGTCGCCGCCACTATTGGGATGGTATTGCTGCATCGCAATCGCCTGCTGTCACTGATCTTGATTGGCATTGTGGGGCTTATGGTCTCGATCGGCTTTGTGTTCTTCAGCGCGCCGGACCTTGCGATGACACAATTCACCGTCGAAGTGGTGACGATTATTCTAATGCTTCTGGCGCTCAATTTCTTGCCAAATACCACGCCTGTCGAAAGCTCAGTTTTGCGCCGTACCCGCGACAGCGCCATTGCAATTATGGGTGGTTTGGCGACGTTCGCATTGGCGTACTATTATCTATTGCGCGACGCGACAGGCGTGCCGATCTCAGAATTCCACGTGGCGAATTCCTATAAGGGCGGCGGCGGTACTAACGTTGTGAACGTCATCCTTGTCGATTTCCGTGGCTTTGACACTTATGGTGAAATTATCGTTTTAGGGGTCGCCGCATTGCTGATCTATGCGCTGACCGAGACACTACTAAATGGGCCAGTGCGTGCGCGGCTCTTGAACCGCAAGCCCGACCAGCCCCGCGCTGGTGACACACATCCGATGATGATGGTTGTCTTAACCCGTGTGATCATGCCCGTCGTTTTGATGGTCGGATTCTACATCTTCCTGCGCGGTCATAATGAACCGGGTGGTGGCTTTATTGCCGGGCTTGTCGTTTCGATTGCTGTGGTGATGCAGTATATGGCGAGCGGCTTTTCCTGGACGTCAGCGCGCTTGCGCTACCCATACCACGGGGTGATTGGGGCCGGGGTGTTGATCGCAGGTTTCACCGGAATGGGCTCTTGGTTCTTCGGCAAGCCGTTCCTGACCTCAGATTTTACCTATGTCCGCATTCCGCCTTTTGAAAAGTTTGAACTGGCAACCGCTGCGCTGTTCGACCTAGGTGTGTTCCTTGCGGTCCTAGGGGCTGTAATGCTGTCCCTCGAAAGCTTTTCACGTCTGGCACGTCGTGCCCATACGGAAGACAGCGAACATCCAATGGACATCAACCCGTCGCGTGATGACATTCATCTTGATACGCCTGACACTGCAAAGGAGGGCGTGTAAAATGGAACTCTTGGTTGCTTCGGCAATTGGTATTTTGACGGCAGGAGGGCTTTACCTCGTGCTGCGACTGCGAACATTTCCAGTTATCTTGGGGGTTTCGCTTTTAACCTATGCGGTGAACGTTTTCCTTTTCGCCTCTGGCCGCTTGACCGTTGGTGCGCCGCCGATCTTGCAAGACGGCGCTACAAGCTATGCAGACCCCGTGCCGCAAGCCTTGGTCCTGACCGCCATCGTAATCTCGTTTGGCATGACGGCTGTCGTGGTGATGATCAGCCTTGGTGCATTTCTAGGATCCAATGATGACCACGTGGATGATCAGGCCGAAGAGACCACGGGGACATCATCATGAACCATTGGCTCATTGCACCCGTCGTCCTTCCTGCGTTGCTTGCACCTTTCATTGTGCTGGCCGCCCGTTATCACATCGGCATTCAGCGTACTTTCTCAGTAGCAGGCGTGGTGGCGCTGATTGCGATCGCACTCGGGCTGACGACCCAGGTTTTTGACGGGTCCATCACCCTTTACCAACTCGGCGATTGGGCAGCACCGTTTGGCATTGTCTTGGTCGGGGACCGACTCTCTATCTTCATGGTGCTTTTGACGGCGGTGCTGGCGCTTTTCGTGCTTCTTTATGCAATCGGGTCTGGCTGGGACAACCGCGGCGTACATTTTCATGCACTGTTCCAATTTCAACTTATGGGGATCATGGGGGCATTTCTAACGGGAGACCTCTTTAACCTATTTGTATTTTTCGAGGTGTTGTTGATTGCCTCTTACGGGTTGATGATTCATGCGGGCGGCGACGCGCGGCTACGCGCAGGGGTGCAATATGTGCTGTTTAACCTGATTGGATCAACGCTGTTTCTGTTTGCACTTGGGTCGATCTATGCCGAAACCGGCACGCTGAATATGGCGGACCTTGCCAATCGGGTGGCCTTGATTGGTGCGGATGACACCGTGGGTATTCGCGTCGCGGCCGTCCTGTTGATTTTGGTCTTTGCGATCAAAGCGGCCGTGGTCCCGCTGCATTTCTGGTTACCGTCGAGCTACTCAGAAGCGCCAGCACCCGTCGCCGCATTGTTTGCGATTATGACAAAGGTCGGCGCCTACGCGACTATCCGAGTGTACACGATGATTTTCCCGCCTGATTTAGAGATCACAGCAGGTCTACAAGGTGTCTGGTTGTTGCCCGCCGCGCTGCTGTCGGTGGCCCTTGGCATGGTTGGGGTTCTCGCTGCAAAGCGACTCGACCGCTTGGTGGCGTTTTCTGTTATCGGATCGATGGGCATGGTGATGGTCGCGATTTCGCTGTTCACACCCGAGGGTATTGCGGCTGCGCTCTACTATATTGTGCATTCGACACTGGCTGCTGCGGCGTTATTCCTGATCGTTGATTTGGTGCGCAGCGGACGGGCCAATTTGAACCTGACCGCGCAACAACCCATTGCCGGAAACGCGCTTACTGCAGCACTCTTTTTCGCGTGTGCAATTGCTGTGGCTGGTCTTCCACCACTGTCGGGCTTTCTTGGCAAGTTGTTGGTGCTTGATGCGGCTTTCGGCACGGATCAGGTCGTTTGGATTTGGGCGGTTGTGCTGGGATCAAGCTTGCTTAGCATCGTCGGATTTTCACGGGCTGGCAGCATTCTGTTCTGGAAATCACAAAGCATCGAGGCCGACGCTGAGGCGACGGAGTTGCCCTCTCCCGCTGGCTTGTCCTACGTAGCGGTCGGTGGACTGCTCGCGCTTTTGGTGGCGCATACGATTTTCGCTGGGCAAGTGCATTCCTATACGACCAAAATGGCAGCGCAGTTGTTTTCGCCACAGCCCTATATCGCGGCTGTGTTGGATACGCCCGGCAAGCTAAGCACACCGCAGGAGGGCCATTGATTTGAAACGCGCATTTTATTGGCTTATTCCGCATCCGTTCATCACGCTTCTGCTTGTGATGGTCTGGACGCTTTTACAAAATGAAGTTTCGGCTGGGATGGTCGTTTTCGGTATCATCCTAGGGATCGTAATCTCACGTGGAACCGCGATCTGGTGGCCCAATACGCCAAAAAGATTTAGGTTGGACAAGATGGTGACCTACAGCGCCATGGTGATGTGGGATATTCTTGTTGCCAACATCGAGGTAGCTTGGATCGTTTTAACAGTCCCAAACTCAAAACTGAAACCTGCGTGGATCGCAATTCCGTTAGAATTGCGCCAACCCGAAGCAATAACAGTTTTGGCCGGAACGATCACGTTGACTCCTGGAACGGTGTCGGCAGACCTTTCTGACGAAGGGCATAGCCTATTGGTGCACGTGCTGCACACCGATGACCCAGACGCTGTGCGGGACGATATCGTAAATCGCTACCAACGCCGCCTTATGGAGATTTTCGTATGACGTCCGCACTTTGGCTTTTTGATATCGCGATGATTGTCACCTTTGCCACGCTCGGTCTTTCACAGATCCTGTCGATGGTGCGTCTGGTTATCGGACCAACGCCCGGTGATCGAATTCTTGCACTGGATACGATGGTCATCAATGGCATAGGCATCGTCATTGCGCTGGGGATTTACCAAGGCGTGCAAATCTATTTCGAAGTGTCGTTGTTGATTGCGATGTTGGGCTTTGTGTCAACAGTCGCACTGGCGCGCTTTATTTTGCGAGGGGACATCATCGAATGACCTTTGAGATTATCGGAACCTACGCCGTTGCATTGTGTTTGCTGATAGGTTCGTTTTTTACAATTGTGGGCGTTATCGGACTGTTGAAATTCGATAATGCGATGTCGCGACTGCATGCCCCGACCAAGGTCGGGACGGTGGGGATCGGGATGCTACTGATGGCCTCAATGGTTTACTCCTTCGTCCTAGGGCAAGCTTCGATGCATGAGTTGCTGATAATGGGGTTCCTGTTTGTGACGGCACCGATCTCTGCGAACTTCATCGCAAAGGTAAATATCCATCGCGGCGCCGGTGAAACACTACCTCTGCCGACGCAAGACGACACTTGGTCAACGCTTAATACGCCGCAAGAGGATCGCAATAACGACGCTGCAGACCAGTAAGGTGCCAAGCGATGTCGTGCTGTCAGGTCGGGCATACTAATCCACATTGGCCGTAGTATTGGAGCTTCACAGTCTTCGTTTCAAAAGTCCAATGCGATAGCTGACATGAGCTGCGACGCTTGTGCTTCCTGCTTTGATCACATCATCGCCAAATCCCCGTTTTTATAGGGGAATTGAATCAGCCAAAGGTCTTCAAATCAACAAAAATTTTTTAACAGAATTAGCTCGCTTAAGCCGTTATCACGGAGCGTTTGAATGGCGGCATCGTTTTTCGCTAATCTTCGTTCCCGAGGCCAGCCATGTCGATGGCGCTTTTCCGTCCGTGATACTTTGCAGGGTTGCCTTTAGCTTGGTGCGGTTCCCCCTACCGCAGTTCGTGGTGGGGCGGGTTCCGTAGGTGGCTACAATATCTTGGGGAACGGCTGCGCGGTGGTAGTAGACTGCTCCGCGACGATACACGCGGGTGTGTCCAGACATCTTCTCAAGAGTCCTCACTGTAACACCTCAGCGTGACAGTCCCCTAAAAATACCATTCCAGATCAGTAACTTATTGTTATTGTTAGCATGTATGTGGATTTGGTGGAGCCTAGGGGAGTCGAACCCCTGACCTCTTGCATGCCATGCAAGCGCTCTCCCAACTGAGCTAAGGCCCCAAATGCAACGTTCGTTGCGAGGTGCTGTCTATGCAGCGAACCGGGCGAGATCAAGAGTAAATCGCGCCCGGGATCGTAAATTTAGTCGTCGTCGTTTGTCGCAACGTCGGCAAGCTCATCGAGCGACACTGTATCGTCGTCATCGTCGTCTTCCAGCACGTCATCGCCCAGATCAACATCATCTGTATCGTCGTCATCCAATACCAGATCGTCATCATCTGAGACGTCTGCTGCCTTCTTGGATTGCGCGTCTTCGGCGTCTGCAACCATGGTCCGGGTCTTGGACGTGTCGACAGTTACTTCATTGCCGGTATATGGGCTAATGATTGGTGTCGCGTTCAGGTCGTAAAAGCGTTTGCCGGTTTCAGGGCAAACACGCTTTGTGCCCCATTCTTCCTTAGGCATAGGCTATCCCTTCAAATTCTTGTCGTACCCTTGCGGGTGATCGGTGCCAACTGCCATAAGCAGGCAGGCGTGTCAAAGCCTTTGACACATGAAAAATATGAGTAATTGGATATGGGCCGTCATACGCTTGAAGGCAACCCCCCGATTGCGGTGAGTTTACGCCGTTCTGCACGGGCAAAGCGATTATCGCTACGGGTGTCCCGTTTGGACGGTCGTGTGACGCTAACTATGCCGCATCGCACCCCAGATCGCGAGGGAATCGCGTTTTTACGCGTGCAAGAGCCGTGGTTGCGGGGGCATTTGGCGCAACTTGCCCCTGTAATGAAGGTTTCTGTTGGTGGAACGCTGCTGGTGCGTGGACAGCACTTGCCCGTTTTGCACGCAGATGTCCGAAGATTGCGCATTACCGAAACGGCGGTTGAGGTTCCTGTCGGTGCAAAAGCGATCGGTTCGGTGATTCCTGCCCGTCTAAAAGTTATGGCGCGCGACGCTTTGGCGGAAGCCTCAGACAGGTATGCCGCGCAATTGGGTCAGACCTATAGCCGCCTATCGATTCGCGATACGCGGTCGCGGTGGGGGTCGTGTAGTAGTGCAGGGGTGCTGATGTACTCGTGGCGCTTGATTATGGCCCCACCAGAGGTGCTTGATTACGTGGCCGCACATGAGGTCGCCCATTTGCAAGAGATGAACCATGCGCCCGAATTTTGGGCCGTTGTCGCGCGGCTATGCCCGGACTACGAATCCCATCGCAATTGGTTGCGCGAGAATGGAGATCAATTGCATCGTGTTTCATTCGATGATTGACCATTGCAAGCTTTGTGATCACATAGGTGCATTATGATCCAGCCACGTCCCGTTGATCCTTCGACAGCCGCCCACGAACGCGTGTATCGCGCACTTCGGACCCGCATTATGCATGGAGAGATTGATCCAGGTGCGGCATTGACCCTGCGTGGCATTGGTAAAGACTATGAGGTGTCCATGACGCCCGCGAGAGAGGCTGTGCGCCGTCTTGTGGCCGAAGGGGCGCTGTTTTTGTCCTCGTCTGGACGGGTATCAACACCAGCTTTGTCAAACGACCGGATTGAGGAGCTGGCCACGCTGCGTGCGCTGCTAGAACCCGAGCTTGCATCGCGAGCGCTGCCGCGCGCGCACTTTGCGCTAATTGATCGGCTAGAGGCGATCAATCAAGGCGTTAGTCAAATGATATCGCGCCAAGACGCGACAGGGTACATTCGGATGAACCTTGAGTTCCACCGTACTCTGTATTTGCGCGCACAAGCACCGGCGATGCTAGCAATGACCGAAACGGTCTGGCTGCAGCTTGGACCAACGATGCGGGCGCTGTACGGGCGTCTGAATAGGACCGAACCACCGTATCACCACAAGCTTATCCTAAGCGCATTGAAGGCTGGCGATGAGCCGGGTTTGCGGCTTGCCGTTCGTACTGATGCGACACAAGGTTTGCGGATGCTTAAAGCTTAGCTAGAGGGCGCTGCCAACGCGAGATCTAGGACACGTCTGAAATCTTCACCCGGCATGCCAAGCCCATAGGCCAGCTCTGTCGCGAATGCGTGCTCATTTGGCTGCATACGGTTGCTGGCGATTGCGACAGCAAGGATCCCTTGCATCATCAGGTCTTTTTCGCGGTCGCGCAGCCCCTTACCAAAGGCAATGAAGTCGTTCTCATCAAGCCCTTCGGACATATCGATTGTATCGACCATATGGATGATATCTGAGGTCGGGTAGTTTCTACCGGTCAGTCGCAGCGCTGTTTTGCGGATATGCGCAAGCTCGGCTGAGTCTACGATGCCATCACATTTTGCCATATGGCACATCGCGGACAAAATTCTTAGCGCGGCCTTTTTGCGCATGGGGCCACGCAGATCATATCCCATCAATGATTTAATCCGGCGGATAATAACCGCGATCAGCCCCAAAGCGGCGGCAATCAATAACCCATAGACGGACAGATTGCGCTGCAAGTCGTTTTTCGCGACAGGGCTAACATCTTCTGGGATCAGGTTCAGGGCTTGTGCGGCGACAACTTTGTCTTCGCTATAAAGCTGCTCATACCCTTCACGACAGCCGTCGGTTGCCAGCGCGTAGCTCTGGATGTCACTTGTGATCCGTAGCCCAAAGACCATCAGGTCATCGGTCACATAGCAAAGTGACATCATTTCGTCATTGGGGCCGGGAATGCGTGTCTCTGCGACGAATTCAAGTCCGGGGGTGCGGACGATATCAAAGTCGGCCGCCTGTGCCGAAGTGCCAAACGAAATAAGTAAACAAAGGGTAACAACGAGATTTTTCATATGGGCTCTCAGAAACTTTTACGCGTTAAAACACTAATTGGGTGCAAAAATATGGCAGGTATGTGGTTGATTGCACGCGGTTAAGCTGCACGGTTAACAAGTAATCTGTGCATTGTTGTTGCTGATGGGCCAATATGCAACCAAAAGTAGTTGCGCCGGCAGGACCGGCGCAACCAAATTTTAGACGTGAATTGCACCGTCACCACATGCCAAGGCAGCCTCGCGGACAGCTTCGGAATAGGTTGGGTGTGCGTGGCATGTGCGTGCGATATCTTCGGCAGCGGCACCAAATTCCATTGCGACACAGATTTCGTGGATCAGATCACCAGCCATTGGGCCGATGATATGTGCACCCAAAATACGGTCCGTTTGCGCGTCAACCAGCAGCTTAACGAAACCATCACCGGCAAAGTTTGCCTTAGCGCGCGCGTTGCCCAAGAACGGGAATTTGCCGACCTTATAGGCGCGACCAGCGGCTTTTAGGGTTTCTTCGGTTTCGCCAACATTGCTGACCTCGGGGTGCGTGTAGATCACGCCGGGGATAACGCCGTAGTTCACGTGCGGCTTTTGACCGGCGATGACTTCTGCAACGGCCATGCCTTCGTCTTCGGCTTTGTGGGCGAGCATTGGGCCTTCGATGGTGTCACCGATGGCATAGATACCCGGCACGTTCGTCGCGTAGCTTGCGTCGGTCTTGATCTGTCCACGCTCAGTTAGCGCAACACCCAATGCATCAAGGCCAAGGCCTGTGGTGTAAGGCTTGCGGCCTGTCGCAACCAGCACGGTGTCAGCTGTGATCGTATGTTCGCTTTCGTCTTTGCGAACGACATAACTGACGGTGGCTTTGTTGTTCTTGACTTCAACGCCCTGAACTGCGGCACCTAGGGTGAAATTAAGGCCTTGTTTGGTAAGCATTTTCTGGAACTGGCGTGCAATTTCAGCGTCCATGCCGGGGGTGATGGCATCGAGGTATTCGATCACAGTGACGTCGGCGCCGAGGCGGGCATAAACGGAACCCAGCTCTAGCCCGATAACACCAGCGCCGATAACGACCAGCGACTTTGGAACCTTTGGCAAGGTAAGCGCACCGGTCGATGTCACGACAGTCTTTTCATCGACTTCGATGCCGGGCAATACTGATGCTTCGGAACCAGATGCGATGATGATGTTCTTGGCGTCATACACATCGTCGCCGACTTTGACTTTCCCGGCTTCAGGGATAGATCCCCAACCTTTGAGCCAGTCGATCTTGTTCTTTTTAAACAAGAATTCGATGCCGCCAGTGTTCTGGCCAACTGTCTTTTCTTTGTAGGAAATCATCTGTTTCCAATCAACAGATGGGGCTTTGCCCTTGAGGCCCATTTCCGCAAAGTTATGCTCTGCTTCGTGCAGCATATGTGTGGCGTGCAGCAATGCCTTGGACGGGATACAGCCGACGTTCAGGCATGTACCGCCAAGCGTTTCACGGCCTTCAACGACGGCAACTTTCATCCCAAGTTGGGCGCAACGAATGGCGCTAACATAGCCGCCGGGGCCTGCACCGATCACGATGACATCATAGCTGGACATGGGGTCTCCTTCAGAGTTTTTAAGTGTCGGACTTGCGTCGGACTAAGGTCGGTTATTAGTCGGCGTCTAGAACAACGTCGAGATTATCATGAGCATGGTTGAGAGAAACCCCACAAACCAGATCAGCGAACGCCAAGGCGCCCAGCCAAAATAGTAGGCAGGGACATAAAGAACGCGGGCACCAAGATAGGTCCACGCGCAGGCCGCGCTGAACCCGGTTCCCTTGTCGCCAAGGGTGATCACGACGACCGCGATCGTGAACATGATCAGTGCTTCGAAATGGTTGTTCATCGCACGGAACAGACGGCCTGTTCCGACGCTGGCTTGGTCCATTAACGGTTTGCTAAGACGCTGGGGATCACGCGGCGACGCAGTTTTGCCTGTGCCAAGTTCCAGGTTTGCAGGGATCGCCATCAGACAAAACTGGATTCCTTGGAGCACTCCAGCAAGGGCAAGAACAGTAAGCTCGGGTGTCATGGCGTCATTCCTGAATTGTGATCGGGGTGCCGTTCGGGACCAGCGACCAGATTTCGCGCATTTGTTCATTATTGACGGCGATGCAGCCGTTTGTCCAATTCCAGTAGGTTTGCAGCGGGCCAAGCCAGCCCCAACCGTTGATGATGCCGTGGATCATGATGCTGCCGCCGGGGGATACGCCACGAGCCTCGGCCTGCGCGATGTCATCGGCGTTGGGGTATGAGATATGCAGCGATAGATGCGCGATCGAGCTTTCATTCCGCCAGTCGATTTCATAGGTCCCAGTAGGAGTACGTTCGTCATCTTCTTGGGTTTTGTGACCAGTCGGGTTGCCACCCATTGAGATGTCGTAAGTCGCGATGGTTTCATCACCACGCATCAGGGTTAACTGACGGTCGCTTTTGTCCACCAAGATGGCATCAGCCTGTTCGCTGGCTGCGGCCATTGGGGGCGGTGTCCCAGAACCTTTACGCAGCATGACTTGGGTGTAGCCTGCGGTGCCGAGAGAGAGGAGGAGCAAGAGGACAAGGGGTTTGAGGGCTCGGTTCATTGCCTGTTGTCAGTCTTTTCAATGGGTGAAGTCTGTCCAATAACCTCAAATCTTGAAAGTAGGGTTAGGGCAAAGGCAATAGCTGCACATATTATTAAGAAACCCAAGAAATTTGGTTCCCTTGCGTGCCTAGCTTCTCGGTAGAGACTGAGGCCTTCCACGTTCCTAAGAAGATAAAACCCGATGAAAGTGATGCCAAAGAAAACGGGCATATTAAGCAAAAGAGATCTGCGAACGCGGCGCTCACCAGTTAGATAAAGCAGTTGTCCACAGCCGCCGCACATGTGGAAGTCAGTGCGATTGTAGCCGCGAAGTGGATTGGTGGCGAACATTTTCAGTGGTGATTTATAGCGATTACAGTTTGGACAACGCATTCCGACAATTTTAGACCACCAGCTAGGGCGCTCCCCTATTCGGGGAGCGCTAATCTTCGGTGGATCATCGGCTCGAGAACGCAAGTGTTTACAGATCCATCAGCAGACGACGTGGGTCTTCCAGTGCTTCTTTGACGCGCACGAGGAATGTCACGGCGCCTTTGCCGTCTACGATCCGGTGGTCGTAGGACAGCGCGAGGTACATCATTGGGCGGATGACGACTTGGCCGTTGATCGCCATTGGGCGGTCCTGAATTTTGTGCATGCCGAGGATGCCGGACTGCGGGGGGTTCAGGATGGGCGAGGACATCAGTGACCCGTAGACACCACCGTTAGAGATGGTGAATGTGCCGCCCTGCATTTCCGCCATGGACAGTTTGCCGTCACGCGCCTTTGCGCCTTTTTCAGCGATGGCTTTTTCGATCCCAGCGAATGACAGCTGATCAGCGTCGTTGATCACAGGAACAACCAGACCGGTTGGCGTACCCGCAGCGATACCCATGTTCACGTAGTTTTTGTAAACGATATCAGTGCCATCGATTTCCGCGTTCACTTCTGGGACTTCGTTCAGCGCGTGGATACATGCCTTGGTGAAGAAGGACATAAAGCCCAGTTTCACGCCGTGCTTTTTCAAGAACAGGTCTTTGTATTCGTTGCGTAGGGCCATCACCTCGGTCATGTCGACCTCGTTATAGGTGGTCAGCATGGCAGCGGTGTTTTGGCTGTCTTTGAGGCGCTTGGCGATTGTCTGACGCAGGCGTGTCATTTTCACGCGCTCTTCACGGTCAGCCTGAGACGCAGCAACAGGTGCGCGTGGCGCAGCTGCTGGGGCAGGGGCGGTGGATGCGCCGGACAGTGCGTTCAGCACGTCCTCTTTCATGACGCGGCCGTCTTTGCCGGTGCCTGCAACGTTTGACAGGTTGTTTTCAGCCATCAGTTTCTTCGCCGATGGCGCGTCTTCGACGTCTTTGGCTGCTGGTGCGGCAGCAGCGGGTGCTGGGGCTGCGGCAGGTGCTTCGGCCTTAGGTGCAGCGGGTGCTGCGGCTGCACCGCCTTCGCTGATCTGTGCCAGCAGCGCGTCAACGCCAACCGTGTCGCCTTCGGCGGCAACGATTTCTGAAAGGGTGCCAGCGACGGGCGAAGGCACTTCGACGGTCACTTTGTCTGTTTCCAGCTCGCAAAGCATTTCATCAACTGCGACGGCATCGCCGGGTTGTTTGAACCATGTTGCAACCGTGGCTTCGGTGACGGATTCGCCAAGTGTTGGTACGCGGACTTCGGTGCTCATTACTTTGTTCCTTCGATAGTCAGCGCATCGTTCACGAGCGCTGTTTGTTCTGCTTTGTGTTTGCTGGCCAGACCCGTCGCCGGAGAGGCCGAAGCCGCACGCCCAGCGTATACAGGCCGTGTGTGTTTTGCTTTGATCCGGGTGAGGACCCATTCAATGTTTGGTTCCATAAAGGACCAAGCACCTTGGTTCTTGGGTTCTTCCTGACACCAGACCATTTCAGCGTTCTTAAACCGCTCGAGTTCGTTCACAGCGGATTGGGCCGGGAACGGGTAGAATTGTTCGAAACGCATGATGTAGACGTCGTTGATCCCGCGTGCATCGCGTTCTTCCAGCAGGTCATAGTAGACCTTACCGGAGCACATCACGACGCGCTTGATCTTATCGTCGGCGACCAATGTGGTGTCTGAATTGCCGTGCTGGGCGTCATCCCACAATACGCGGTGGAAGCTTGAACCAGTGGTGAATTCTTCGGCCTTAGACACCGCCAGCTTGTGACGTAGCAGTGACTTTGGTGTCATCATGATCAACGGCTTACGATAGCTGCGGTGCAGCTGACGACGCAGAATGTGGAAGTAGTTCGCGGGCGTTGTACAGTTCGCAACGATCCAGTTGTCACCACCACACATGGTCAGGAAACGTTCCAGACGTGCGCTCGAGTGCTCTGGCCCTTGGCCTTCATACCCGTGCGGCAACAGACAAACGAGGCCGGACATGCGGAGCCATTTGCTTTCGCCGGATGAGATGAACTGATCGAACATGATCTGCGCACCGTTGGCGAAATCGCCGAACTGGGCTTCCCAAAGGGTAAGCGCGTTAGGTTCAGCCAATGAGTAGCCGTATTCAAACCCAAGCACCGCATATTCGGACAGCATGCTGTCGATTACTTCGTAGTTCGCCTGACCCTCACGGATGTGGTTCAGCGGGTAATAGCGATCTTCGTTGTTTTGGTTAATCAGGCCAGAGTGACGTTGGCTGAATGTACCACGTGTACTGTCCTGACCGGACAGACGGACAGGATATCCTTCGGTGACCAGTGAGCCAAACGCGAGCGCCTCTCCAGTTGCCCAGTCAATGCCTTCGCCGGTTTCGAACATCTTGGACTTTGCAGCCAAGATACGACCAACCGTTTTGTGCAGTGGGAAACCGTCTGGCACGGTTGTCAGGCCACGACCAATTTCTTGGAACGTCTTTTTCTTAATCGCTGTCGCGCCGCGCTGGTAATCTTCTTTTTGGGCATCCAAATGTGACCACTTGCCGTCCAACCAGTCCGCTTTGTTCGGCTTAAAGGTTTTACCCGCTTCGAATTCAGCATTCAGATGCGCTTGGAAGCTGGCCTTCATATCCTCGATTTCGCCTTCGGGGATTAGACCATCTTTGACCAGCCGCTCTGTATAGAGCGTTAGCGTCGTCTTTTGCTTTTTGATCTTCTTGTACATCACCGGGTTGGTGAACATCGGCTCGTCGCCTTCGTTGTGACCAAAGCGGCGGTAGCAGATGATGTCCAGAACCACGTCTTTGTGGAACTTCTGACGGAACTCGGTTGCGACGCGGGCAGCGTGTACCACGGCCTCTGGATCGTCACCGTTGACGTGGAAAATCGGTGCCTCAACCATCAGGGCAATATCCGTTGGGTACGGGCTAGAGCGGCTGAA
>Ga0209295_1000573_pt1 | contig 16176 bp, 10 predicted proteins | sample Porto_5metaG_FD_187428 | JGI IMG/M metagenome (GOLD analysis project Ga0209295, IMG submission 187428) | Marine algal microbial communities from Porto, Portugal - Porto_5 metaG (SPAdes) (version 2) | ecosystem: Host-associated > Algae > Red algae > Unclassified | place: Portugal: Porto... | reverse complement strand
CAATTTTGACGTGGTTATTTTTTCGATATTTTTTCTTACAAAAACCGCACATAGCCTACGCTACGTAAGGATTTTTGTAGGGAAAAATAGCGGAAAAAGAAACCGTCAAAAAGTAAGGATATTTTTATCTCACTACTTATACCTTCCAATTCGTATAACATTTATCTGAATTAAATGTTTCCTTGACAAATCCCGTGAAATGAATAATAATTTGGGCGTATCCCCCTCCTTATCAGTCGGGGGTCGGGCTATCCGGCACTCTCTCCACTCCGCTATCGCTACGTTACGTTCAAACAACACCTACTATCCCTTACGCAAAAAACGAGCAGTCACGAAACTTGTCAAACAAGCAAATAAATCAATTGAGTGTGTAAAACATTAGGGGCAATTATATATAAAAGGTGCAGCGCACCGTCCCCGTTTGTAGCAAGAAAGCTCCTCCCAAACTCATAAGGTGCGTTAGCACCGACTCCGTTTATACGCACTAACGGGGTCGGTACTAACGTACATCTAATACCACGAACTTATGATACATTCAAACAAATTAAAGTTCCCCTAATATTTTACACACTCAAATCAATTCCAATCCAAGCATAACTTCAAACTCAATAAAGAAAATTTGCCGCAGGCAAATCAAAAAAAACAGTTGAGTTTGTAGTTAAAAATGAAAATTATTTTACACCACTACCAACCATTTATACATTACACTGCGTTATAGTAAATGTAGTTAATTGGTGAATCAGAAAAATAGTTAATTCGTTTTTATTTTTGCTACGCAAAAATAAAGTCCAATCAACTAATTAACCGATGAGCTAATTAACCAAAAAATAAAATGAAATACTCGCAACATAGCACGGAAAGCGAACTCATCGAAGGCTGTCGTAAAAAAGACCGCCTTGCGCAAGAGTACCTGTATCGCAGGTATTACGGCAAGATGATGAGTGTAGCCATGCGCTATGCAGACAGTCAAGATGAAGCACTTGACGTTCTAAATGCGGCATTTTTGAAGGTCTTTCATGGCATTGATAAATACCGCCAACGCGAGCAAAGTTCTTTTAGCGGTTGGGTAGCCACTATCGTCACCAATGCGTCAATAGACCACATTCGGAGACATACCAACTACCGCAACCGTATGGATTTCAACATCGAAAAAGAACCCGCGATAAGCAATATGGCACTCGAACATTTGGTCGAAGAAGACCTCTTTCGATTGATTCAAAAATTGCCAAAAGCATCGCGCACCGTTTTTTCGATGTATGCCATTGATGGCTATAAGCACCGCGAAATTGCCGACATACTCGGCATCAGCGAGGGAACATCAAAATGGCATTATTCCAGTGCAAAAAAAGAACTACAACGATTGATTCTTAAGCAGAATAAGCATTTAAAAGCAGTGTAATGAACCACTCCAACGATCTAGAAAAATTCGATTGGGAAAATTTAAAAGGCTACGAATTTGAGTACAAAGAAGGTGCATGGCAAGACATGGAAAACCGCATCAATGCCACTGAATCGCCCTTTAATTTCCTGCAAAATATTCAGACCTTTTTGGGACTGGCAACGGCATTTTATTTCCTTGTCATAGTGGCTCTGGTCTATCAAGTCGTGCAAAAAACTAATCATCTAAGCACAAATCAAAGTTTTTCTCAGGAAATCAACAGTGCCTTGTGGCTCCCTTTTTTAGAAAGCAATACTCCTCAAGCTTCCAATTCAACTCACCTCTGGAACTTGACCGCATCGAATACTTACTTTGGCGAAGACCTGCCCGTTTTAGTGGCAGGCGACGCTAAAGTTAATGCCCCAATTTTTGTCCCCAACCTCACCCAACGCCTTGATGACTACGCTGCTTTTACGAACCCCGACAAAGTATACTTGCAAACAGACCGCACCCTTTACCATCCCGGAGATGATGTCTGGTTCAAGGCTTATGTACGTGACGCGAGTACGTTACGTGCAAGCAATATGAGTGATATGTTGTATGTCGAATTAATTGATACAGAGGGAGAAATCGTACACAAACGCAAACTCATCGCACTCGGAGGACATGCAAAAGGTGACTTTTATATCAATGAAAGCTTGGCGGATGGCATTTATACGATTAAAGCCTATACCAATTGGCAACGCAATTTTAAAGACTATTTTTCTAAAGAAATAATCGTTAAAACAATTGATGAATCCGATAAAAAAACAAAAACACCCAGAGCTAAAAAGGACGAAAACATTAGCCTCCAATTTTTTCCCGAAGGTGGCGAACTTATCGCCGATATGCCTGCCCGTGTTGCATTCAAAGCACTCTACGAATCAGGGCAATCTGCCGATGTAGAAGGTATTATAGTAGATTCAAATGATGAAAAAGTTCTTGCTTTTCAGAGCTACCACAAAGGCATGGGTTTATTAGAGTTTACGCCTAAATTTGGCGAAACCTATACCGCTAAAATCACCCGACCCAAAAATAAAGAACAAACTTATCGACTTCCACCTGCCAACGGAACAGGCTTCGCGCTCAAAATCAACCTGCAAAAAACAGCTTCTCTTGATGTAAGCGTTATTGCGACTCAAAAAACCAAACTGACCTTACTCGTACAATCGCGTGGTAAAATTTGCTTGGAGAAAAAGATAAACGTCAAACCTGGCATCAACCCCGTGACGATTTCTACGGCTAAATTTCCGATAGGTATCGCCCAAATCACGCTACTAAAACAAGATGAAACCGAACTCGCCGAGCGACTTGTTTTTATGAATCAACACAAGCAGCTTGATGTCGAAATTAGTACAGACAAAGAACAATATGAACCGCGCGAAACTGTCGAAATGACCGTCAAAGTGAAAGACGAAAACGGTAAGCCTGTGCAGGGAAATTTCTCCCTTGCTGTGGTTGATAATTCACAAGAATATACGGACAACGAACAATCGAATGTATTGGCATACACCTTATTAACCTCTGATATTAAAGGAAATATAGAAGACCCTAATTTCTACTTTGAAAAAGATAATCCGAAAGCAGACCAAGCACTTGACTTACTATTGATGACGCAAGGCTGGCGCAAATTTGAATGGGAAAAAATCAATATCGCACCTAATATCGCTGTCGAGTATTCCAATGAAAAAGCAGGATTAGCAGGCGTACTTATAGATGAAAATAGTCAACCTGTCATTGATGCACTTATCCGGGTTTCGGGTACTTCCCAACGCCAACGTACTGATAAAAGTGGTTATTTTGACTTCGAAAATGTAGATATATCCAATGGAACTTATCTGCAAATTCAGGCGGAAGGCTACCCCGAAAATTGGGCAAAAATAAGAGAATGCAGCAGTCAACTCGCCTTCAGAATTAGTAAGGATGCGGCGACTGCTCGCGATTTGAGTTATTATGAAAACATCGGTAAAGGCGTACGTATTCAATACGTACCACCAATATATGATACGATTGTAGAAAAATACGAAGTACAACCTCCCACAAGTCAGATGATCGCCATTGAGCCTGTATTTGAAAAACTGATGGATAGCACTCTTGTAAAACCTGCGGAGAATGGGGAAATGGCTGAATATCAGCTTTTTATACGCGATACTTTGATGTCAGCGGCAGGTTATGAAGAGATAGAAATCCCTGCCGAATATGTGACGAATACACGAATAGTACTCAAATCTCCGGCTACGACACGCGAGGTCGTTGTTCCGGCGTTATACGCTACCCGAGTACGCAGAGTCGTGAAAACTCCAGCAAGTACAAGGCAACTTAAAGACGGTATAAACCAAACAATTCCTGCGACCTACGAAACCATCACGGAGACTTATGACGTAGGGCTTCCGAACATCTCCGAGAAGGATTATTTGAAATTGGGACAAGGCATCGCACGAAAAAAATCTGGCGGTAAACGCTTATTTCCCAACCTGGATTTCAGCCAATTTTCTGCTACAGGAGTTAGTGTGAAAAATATAGAGCAAGCGGAAAACACAGGTTTGGAAAACTACATCATGTATTACCTCAAAGAGATAGAAGCTGCTCAGGCAGAGGAAGTTAAGATACCGTCGCAATACATTACGCAAGAAAAACGAGTATTGGTAGAAGCTCCGAAAGCCGAAAAAATACAAGTATCCGCAGAGTTTATAGAAGTGGAGAAATGGGTGAAAAACGAGGCAGGAGATTATGAGATTGAAGTGGAGAAAATAGAGGTTGTACCAGCGCACTTTGTGTATGCGGTGCGTCCGGCGCGGTTGGATACGATACAGGAACAGGTCAAAATATCTTCGCCCGTAGAGCAAGTCGAATTTACGCCAGCTAAATATGAAATTCGCTCCAAGACCATTAGCAAACCAACCACCGAAGATTTGGTGATGAATGGTTTTTATCGCGCCCGTTCGTTTTACGTACCAAAATACGACAAACCGACTCCTGACGATAGCAAAGATTTTCGCCCGACCATCTATTGGAAAACCAATGTGGACATCGGCAAAAACGGCACGACGACTTTCACGTTTTACAACTCTGATGCCAAGACGACCTTCCATACAGTGTTAGAAGGTTTTTCTGAAAATGGCGGTGTAGGCTACGCAAGACATGAGCATACGACAGAGTAATTAAGTTTAGGCTTATCCCGATAGTTATCGTAGGCAAATTCAAGTTCAATAACTAATTCGTTTTCAACAAATTATGAAGATACAGCTATTGTTTTTGGATAAGATGGGAATTAGAAAAGGGAAATTAGGCTTAAATTCGTAATATATTGATTATCAATTACTTAATTTTATTTTATTTTGTAAAAAATTAAATAACGGGATTTTACCTGATTCCGAATACCTCCAGTTCCCTAATAGCCAAAGTCCATTCAGAGTTTTACACCAGCATTTAATTTGAAAAAATCAAGATTTATTCGTTTTTTGCGGAATATCTCAACAACTGTTATTGTTGTGTTGTCATATTTTTTATGTTTAAAGGGTTTTTGCGAAGCAAAATATTATAACAATAAAGCAATTCAACAATCACAAATTTAAGCATGCTCTAAGTGCAAGCATCAAATTTTCCTAAAAGGAAATAAAAGTTGAGAGCGTAGTTACTAAATTTTATTGATTTTTCAAATTTTGATTTATGAAATACATTGTATTGGCAGTTACTTTATGCCTGATGACATTAGTCCCACAAGAAAACTTTGCTGCGGTCGCGGTTTCCAAAGCAAAAACACCCACCTATCAAGAAATGGACAAAGCCGAAAAAAGGGCTTTTCGAAAAGACCTTCGCAAAAAAATTAAAGCTGCTAAAAAGACACCACCAAAGGGGAATTTTGACAATTATTGGGTCATGGGAGTTTCCTTCGCGCTTATTGGTTTGGTAGGTGTCGTTTTGGGTAGCATACTCAATCTGTGGATTATTTATTCTTTGGGCGGCTTGTTTTTGACAGCAGGTTTAGTACTTATGATTTTGTATTGGCTGGATGTCATTTAGGCAGTAAGTAGTGGGACAAAAATAGGCTTAGATTGTACAATTTATTCATGAGAATTGCCCAAGAATGAATTGAGGTGTTGAGGTGTTGATGAATTAATATTAAGATTTTTGCAAAGTAAAAATAAAATTCATCAACACCTCAACACCTCAACACATTAACACCTCAACCTCACCATCAAATACTGCTTATGAGTGTCAAGTATTACGTGTTATTTGGCTTCGTTCTGCTTGCGCTTTCCTTCTACTTTGATTATCATAAAATCATATCTCTAAAACCCTGCTCGACGCATACCTGGCGGCAAGCAGACGGGGCTTCTATCGCCTCAAATTACTACCGCGACGACCTCAAATTTTTTAAACCACGCATACATAATCGACAAACGGGCAGTGAGGGGTATACCGCCGGAGAATTTACTGGAACATACTGGTTAGCAGGACTTTGCTATAAGATATTTGGCGGTGTGAATGACGCTTTTTTGCGTGGTATTCACCTGTTGATTTTCTTTGGCGGCTTGTTTGGACTGCTCAAAATGAGTTGTTATTTTCTGGAAGATATTTGGCTGTCCTTTTGTGTGGCTTTGCTATTTTTTGCTGCGCCTGTGCTGACTTTTTATGCCAATAATTTCTTGCCGGATGCGCCTGCCTTCGGCTTTTTGCTGATGGGATGGGCGGCGTTTTTTGATTATGCAAAAACAAGGAAAAGTAATCGTTTTTGGTGGGCTTTTGTATTGTTTGCACTGGCGGGTTTGATGAAAATAACGATGCTGATGAGTGTGACGGCATTGGGTTTGCTGTTTGTATTGGAATGGTCGGGGTGGGTACGATTCGACGTGTCGAGTCAACGCGAAGTCTTCCCGCCAGCCTATCCCAAAATGAGTCCGGGACAGGCTTTCGAAGGGGAAGATGTAGACGTGCGAAAACTCTTTCCTAAGCCTATTCAAACTGCGTTAGGTTTTGCATTGGTGTTAGTCTTGGTGGGAAGTTGGTATGTATATCTGCGTTGGTATAAGGCGCATCATGGCAATGTTTATTTCTTTGCCCAATTGAAGGCGATTTGGTCGGGCGAGGATATGAATTTGCTGGTCTATACGCTGTATCGGACGGTGTTTTTTTGGTCGAAATATTACTTTCTCCCTTTGGTTCATTTGCTTGTACTGCCACTGATTTTTGTGGTGTTTTTAGGGCGACGTTCGCCGGGAAATCTATTGTACGCACTTTCTTTTTTTACTTTCGCCGGGACTTTGAGCATTTATTTGATGTGGTTTTATCAATTTATTGACCATGATTATTATGTGATTAGCTTGTATATTTTTCCTATATTTTTGTTGTTGTCAGGATTAGTTATTCTAAAAAAATATTTTATACACATTTATAATTCCTTATTTTTCAAAATAATAATTATAATATTTTTGTGTATAAATATTTTTTATGCAAAACAAACGATGAACGACCGCTACGGTGGCTACATGGATTATCGCTTGAATGAGCAGTTGGCAGAGCCGGAATTTCATATTTATTTGAATGAATTGGGCATCACACGCGATACGTGGGTCATCAGCGTACCGGGCAATGCACCCAATGCGACTTTGTACTTGCTTGATAGACCGGGTTTTACGGAATGGATAGACCGCACAGGCAGCCGCCCAAATGTGGAGGTGATACGCGATTGGCAGGCACGGGGAGCGCGATACTTGATTGTCAATAAGCGTGATTATCTGGAAAAACCTATGATGCAGCCCTTTTTGGATAAGGAAATCGGGCGATATAAGGAGGTGACGATTTTTGATATGAGCAAATGATGAGGACGAGTATTTCTCCTCGTAAATCACTTGGTTGTGTCAATTCATTCATTTTCACGTAAGTTTTCAATGAATGAATTTTGAATGAATGAATCAAGAGGTTTTAATCTTGTGATTTTTAGATAGTATTTGTAGTTTTGATGGGAGATGATTTATTCATTCATTGGTAATTCACTTTTCACCATTAAAACCAGTTCGGGGAAAAAGCGGTTAAACTCGTCATTATATAGGTCGTAATCCGCTTCCAGTTGGAGGTGTGCTTGCGAAATGTCGATGCTTTTGATACGTTTGGCGAAGTAGTGGAATGTGGTCGCAATGCCTTCCATCCGGCGATAGCCGATAAGCCAATTATGTTGTATCATTGAGGGGATGCGTTGTCGGAGTTTTGGGGGTAGATGGGCTTCGTATTTTTCGAATATTTTATAATTTCTTTGTGTGAAATCTTCCAATGACTCGTCCGAATATTTGTCCCAATTTCGCGCCAGCAAATGGTCGTAATAAATATCTACGATGGCGGATGAATATTTAGAATAAAGCGGATACAACCGCCGTTTGCTTTCCTTCACGACTTCGTGTGTATCCGTAAACGAATCTATCAAACGATGGGTACGAATGCCTGCCTGTATGCCTTCGGGTAGCTCTTTTATGCCTTTATTTCCTTTTATAAAATCAGCGGAAAGATTGCCAATGGCATGTGCTTCATCGTCAAAAGAAAGGTATAAATGTGCGAGATAATTCATGTTGCGCTTATCCGTTATTCGTGTATTCGTTATTCGTTATTCGTTATTCGTGTATTCGTTATTCGTTATTCGTGGATTCGTTATTCGTTATTCGTGGATTCGTTATTCGTTATTCGTGGATTCGTTATTCGTTATTCGTGGATTCGTTATTCGTTAATTCGTTAATTCGTTATTCGTGGGAATTTTTTGCTTCGCAAAATACAAATAAAACGAATAACGAGTCTACAAATAACGAATCCACGAATAACGAGTCTACGAATAACGATTAACGAGTCTACGAATAACGAATAACGAATAACGAATCTACGATTAACGATTAACGAATCCACGAATAACGAATCCACGAATAACGAAACCCGATAACTCGAAACAAAAAAAGCCACTCCATTACGGAGTGACTTCAAATAATTTACTGATGGAGAAAATTTTTATTAACCGAGATAGGAGCGCAGGTCGTTTCGGTTATACGATTTGCGTAATCTGCGGATGGCTCTTTCTTTGATTTGGCGTACCCGCTCGCGAGTGAGTCCGTACATTTCACCGATTTCTTCGAGTGTCATAGATTGTCTGCCATTCAAGCCGTAGTAAGCAGAAAGTACTTCATTTTCACGCGTGGTGAGCATACGCAATCCTTCGTCTACCTCTACTTTGAGCGATTGCTTGAGCAATACGCTGTCAGGTGTGCTACTTTTGTCCGGCGTCAAATCAAGCATGGTCGAGTCACCGTCATCACTTTTGATGGGTGCATCGAAAGAGACGTGTTTGCTGTTGCCTTTGCTCATGTCTCGCACTTCTTTGGGCGTGATACCGAGTGCTTCAGCAAGCTCCTCTGTGGTCGGCTCGCGCTCATATTCTTGTATGAAAGTCATGTAAGCCTCATTCACTTTATTGTACGAACCGACTTTATTGAGCGGTAGACGGACGATGCGTGAGTACTCAACTATCGACTGCAATATGGATTGCCGAATCCACCAGACGGCGTAGGAGATGAATTTAAAGCCTTTTGTTTCATCAAATCTTTTGGCAGCCTTCATCAGTCCAACATTACCTTCATTGATAAGGTCGCTGAGTGAAAGTCCCTGATTTTGATATTGTTTTGCAACAGATACGACGAAGCGAAGATTGGATTTTGTGAGTTTTTCCAATGCAGTCTCGTCACCTGCCCGAATTTTGCGAGCCAAATCGGCTTCTTCTTCAGGCGTGAGCAAATCAATTTTGCCTATATCGCTAAGATATTTATCTAGCGCTAAGCTTTCTCTTGCTGTTATTTTGTTCGTTATCTTGAGCTGTCTCATAATATTTCCCTATTTTTTGTACTTATAATACGTCTAAAAAGTAAAAAAAGTTGCATCGGCTATAAAAAAAACTTGACTTTTTGGGAAAAAAGTGTAGTAAGATATTATATCGTATAAGTCAAGCCCCCCCTAAAAGCCTGCAAAACAGTCATTTGTGTGAAATAGCGTCTTTTTATGAGGAAATGAAAAATTTTGATACAATGATTTTGGTCTTTGATTGATTCTGTATAAATTTTTAACTTCAATTGATAAATATCAAATTAAGGTTAATTGCTATTTAAGGTTAATCTATTCTGTAAACAGTTGATAATTAATTTGTAAGGCAATTGAATTAGTATCAGGAATTAAATAAATGTACATTCTTCGCGTCGTTATTTTTTTCTTTTTCGAGGGATGAAAAGATACTTTGCATTATGGGACATCTTATTTATTTTCTTTCACTAAATTTGACGCGCATAGCCGAGCTACGTAAGGAAGATTTAGTGAAACATATAAGAAAAAGAACAATTCAGACGGGTAGATTATTTTTTTCGTCTTCCCTAATAACCCGTTACGAGCAATTTTCTTGCACTATTGATACCACATTTTTGATAGTGGTGGTAGGCTTGTGCGGCGCGTTCTTGTATAGCTTGATTGCTTTCGCGCTTGACCCAGCCTCTGAGTGCGGCTTCGAGTGTATAGGCTTCGGGTGCCATCAGGTGGGTAGACCAGACGACTGGCGTGACTCTAAGTGGCAACATAATATCCGTAAAATACCTTTGAGTAATACAACCTAACATGATGATTTCCCGATGTTTATTATTGCGAGGAAGGAGCGTACCCGCCTCAGCATAGTGAAAATCCATCAAGCCATTATGTCCGATATATACCAACATATCCGCTGCGCCACCGACGGGCAAAAGCCTGCCGTCTTTCTTGAGTGTTTTACCATTGTAACCGCCGCTTGCATAGATAAAATCCATTGTGGTTTGGCGAATGTGTGCGCCGTCGTAAGCATCGGCTACGAGGTAGGTGTTTTTGCTCGTGTGGCGGAAGATGACTCTTTCGAGTACGTGGTTGGGCAGTTTGGTGGTCTGTGTTTCGATGAGTTGCCAATCTGCGCTTTTCTTAAAATGCGTTTTTAAGCCGTAGAGTGCGCCCCAATAGAGGTTGTTGTGAGTAGATTGACCGTTGCCAATTTTGGCGGGTACTTTGGCGATACCCTGATATTTATTGTCACATAATGCGACCATGACGTGTATGGTGCGCAGTTCATTTTGGGCAAATATTTTGAGGGCAAGCAGTATAAATACCGTGAGTACAAAGCCTGTTTTTCTCATGATAATGTTGATTAAATAAGTGGAAGTACAAGTTTAAAAGTAAGTTTAAGTTTAAGTTTAAATAAACAATTCACTTTCAGTGAATTATACCAACTTAAAATGTCGCTTAGTTACGTCCATTCACTTATCAGGAACACACAAACATATTTTTATTTATATTAGACTTTATTTAGAAATATTTTGTATGCAGCTAACATTGTCTTTTTCCGATACTCTTCTCCTATTTTTCGCTCCGTACCGTAGGGTATGCAGCTCAAAATGAGGCTCGATTATCGAAAAAATACAAAATTCCATGCATACAAAATATTCCTAAATAAAGTCTATTAGAGATTAAAAGACGTTGGGAATAAGTGAATAATAGTCTTTTTTCTGTATTTTAGCTTCTAGCCAGATGCTATAATCAATTAATTCATTGGTAGAACCGGGTTCGTAGTCGGGCGTATCAGCAATAAATTGTCTGACCTCCTTCAAAGTTTTTTCATCTTTAAGTGCGTCAGGTTTTTTGAGAATTGTCGAGATGATTTTGACAAATCTCTTTTCTATTTGGTACTGTTCTTGTCGCAAAGATTCACGGTATTTTCGTTTGATTTCATTGGTTTTGCTGATGGCATATTCGATGTCATTATTATCTGTACGAATGATGAGTTCGAGTAGCTGAATATTTAGCTTCCAGTCGGCGGACATGCTATTGAATGTAGGGTTTGTGAGGATATTGGACAAATGTTTTAGACTCTTATCGAGCTTGCCGATACCGTAATATAAGGTTGTGAGATTGATACTTATATAAAATGCCAGCCCCGAATTGTGGCGAATAGTATCTTTCTTTTCAAGTTTTTCCAAGAGCATGATAGCTTGTTCGCGTTTGTTAGAAAAAGTGTATTCTATAACGCGACTTTGGTAGTAGAGCCAAATATACTTGTCAAAATACAGACTATTGTACATCAAGAGCTGTCTGTGAAGCTCATCAATATATTTTGGGGCATCCTTAAAGTTTTTGATTTTTAACAATGAATTGATAATCCATGAAAGTTGAATGATAGATTCCTCGTGATTATTTTTTCCAAAAATCTGTTCTTTTTTAAATTCGGCATAGCTACTAATCATATATTCCGCTAAGGCAGGAAACTCTTTTTTCTGTAGTAAAATATCTCGTACACAACGATTTACGAGCAGTTTTGTCCGTGCTGAATTGGTGGTCAATTTATTGATTTTCAGGGTATTTGATACCTGTTCCAATACGTCTAATACCTCATTATCTTTACCAGAAAAATTGGTACGCTTTAGGCGAAAATTCAGCATGGCAATCAAGTACTCGGTTTCGTTAGTACTAGTGGCGAGGCTTTGATAATTGCTTTGGCGTTCAATATATTCCTCTGGCGATATTTCCAAAAATTCAGATAAACGAATATACTTTCTACAAATCAAAACTAATAAATCATAATCTTCCAGTTTTAGAGCCGATTTTTCTGCTTTTTCTAAATAAGTACTTGCTTCTTCATACGCTGATTTGTGGAAAAAAATTTGATGTAGATGTAAATATTTATACACACCAAATTCTTCGTTTTTATCACGATGCAAATACACCAAGCTATCTTCTATTCGTCCTATCAGCAAATTTTTTAATCTGTAATAGGCGTTCTTATTATTATCTGGGAACAATTTCAAGATTAATTTGTCATCATATTCGTCACAATTTTCTTTTTTTATCGCATCAAATAATAACGTAAGTTTTTTATCTTGTTTTTTAAAATTATAACGACTTTCTTGCAAGCGAAATCCTCTGATTTCTTCAGGTTTCAAGTCATTTATTAGTTTTGTTAATTGATAAGCCATATTATTAGGATACGTAAGAAATAGAGTGTAAAGTTAAAAATAATATCATATTATAATGTAAATTTGTAAAACAAATTTTTTTGTAACGTATCAACTTGAATGACTACTTAGTAACGATTTCCGTTTAGTGTCCTTTGTGATGAAGAGTTACATTTTTTTTATTTAAAGCGCAAAAATATGTCAATATTAGGAAGAGTATTTAGTTTCGGATTCTTTTTGTTTTTGTTGTTCGTCAGTTTTTTGATGCCACGGACATCTTATGCACAACTATCTGAAATTGAATTTATTGATTTTGAGATGTCGGATACCGTATTTATCGGCGGTACCCTTACCGTTGTTGGGGTATTGAAAAATAATGGTACAATGCCTATTCCTGCGGAATTAGCACTTCGAATGGCAACCGGCACAACAGATAACCCACCTGTTCCTTACGGGAATGATTACTTTGAGAATAATTTCAATAATGCAGTGATACAACCCGGTGAACTCCAACCTTTTGTCAGACTAATAGAGGTGACAGAAGCGTGGTTTGACCTTGCAAATAGCAATTTGCAGCAGGACGGAAGCACAGGTACACTCAAAAATGCTGCCCCGGCAGGAAGAATTATTGCGGTCATTTGGCCTCGAGGCGACAACCCCGAATTGGAACGTCAAGAAGATGCTGCCCAATACAAATCAGGCTTTGATGATACGGCAAGTTACTTGGATTCTATCGTTGTGTTGCGACCCGACGAGAAATTGGCAAGCGACAGCTATGATTCAAATCCTGCCATTCTGAAAGGTAGCAATTTTCAGGGTACATTCCTCGAAAATTTGATGCCTGAAGACATCGTAGGTTTTCGATATGAAAACGACCAATGGATGCAAATCCCCATACAGATAGACGAAATGAAATGGGTGGATATAAACACCTTATACGGAGAAGGTGCACAGTCAAGTATTATAGATAATACTGTGGTATATGCCGATTCAAATACCTATGTAGGTGCTGATAGTATTATTACTTTTGATGCCGACGACGAACTGGTCTTTATGCTCAAAGATGCCGGGAATTATACAGATCTGGCGGATGGAATACCCCTAGGCACGCTGCCCGGTACGGGGGTGGAAATTTCTATTCAAAATGAAAAACTACAAACAGACACCTACGTTTATCTATTTCAACAAGATGGCTCATTGGTGCAACATGCTGATAGTAATTACGTTAGCTACAATTTTTCATTAGACGGAGATTATTTTACATCCTATAATATACTTTTTGATAATCCCGAAAACTCCACAGTCATTACAGACAATTATACCCTAAACTTCTCTGATACTTGGATCACCCAAGATATGAATATCATTGAAGGAGAAAGCTCTGGCGCAGATATACTGGAGACTTATGACACCTATACCGCCGCAAATCCCTTCGCATATACCGATCTTACGTTCAGGGCTTTTGTAAGCAATAAAACAGGACCCATACGCGCCATTCGTTCCTATATACGGGGAGATGTCTACGACTTAGTTGAGATACAAAAAACCCACTTTTTTTATACCGAACGCTACGATATATTCACAAATTTGAGAGGCGAACCTTCCGACCCTTACCTGTTTGATATCATCAATATGGATGTGACTGAACAGTACATGAACTACCAAAGCAACATCGACGTGACCCCATTTTTAATGGACAATATGAGTGACTCTATTTGCATAACATTATATAATGACATACCATTAGAATGGGAACTCATAGAAGGTAGCCAAGGCTCAATGGGGATTGTACACGAGATACTGACAGACGATACGCCCAACAATAGCGACTTGTTACATGGCTATTGGAATGAAGGAAATGTAAATTCACACGTAGAAACAAACGGACAAGATACAATAGTGGGCCAAACGAATACCGGAGTTGGTATGTGGCTAAATATCGACGAATTATACGAAAATTCAACATCTCCTAATATTGAATATAGACGCTATACCTACTTCGACGAACCTGGTATGTCTGTCGAAACTATGAATGCTCGTTCAGCCTCCGTTCAGCAAAAACCGCTCGTAGATGTGAATAATACCAACACGCAGTATGATATAAATATAAGCGTTTATTTAGAAGGACCTTTCCTGACTTCAGGCATGAACAATAGCCTTAATACCATTTACGAACTATTGCCCGCACAAGATACAAGCCTCCCGATTGTCATGCCTTACAGCATTGCACCGTGGAACTATATTGGTACTGAATGTGATACTTTTATAAATAAAAAATACCCTGAAAATGCTATTGACTGGGTACTGGTATCATTCCGAACGGGGCTTACATCCGAAACCGAAGTCGCCAAAACAATGGCATTGCTCACACAAGATGGAACAATTGAATTTCTAAATGATGACATTTTGACGAAAGAAGATGGCAACAGTTTCTACATCGTTATCGAACACCGCAATCACATTGGTATCATTACACCTACGCCCATTCCGGTTCTCAACAACAAACTTGAATACGATTTTAGAACACAAAATTCATTCAACGCCAACGGTACAAGTTATGGACAAAAACAAGTCGAGCCAGACATATGGGCAATGTTTGCGGGCGAATGTATACAAGAAATGAATGGCAACGACATCAATGGCAACGATAAAGCACTATGGGCAGTCCAAAATGGTACTTTCTTGATTTACTCACCTACTGATTTCAATATGGATGGCACTATTGATGGACAAGATAAAGCCATTTGGTTTAGTAATAATGGCATATCAGGTGCCTTAACACGCTGATATACTACGCCGTATAAACCTTTAAAAGCTATCAAATAGCCTATGTCCCGATTCTTCGCAAAGGAGAATCGGGATTTTTTTGCTAATAATATATTAGCACTTTTTCTTTAAATACGTAAGAAAATATTAAGTTGACTAAAGTGTTTGAAGGCGTAAAATACAATAAATACTACAAATAAATCTACAAACTTACTCATTAAGTACTTTATAACTGAATTTTGCTACAATTAAATGCGTAATTTTTCGAGACTTAAAGTCAAAACTAAACGATTGCTTCCCTATATATTTGTATCATCAAACCAAACGAACAGTATTATTTTATTTTATTAATTTTTTTTAACAATTTTATTATGAATTTTTTGAAAGGCTTATTTGCACTCCTCTTAATGACAACAATTTCCTTTGCTGCATCTGCACAATGTGTAATTTCTACTTCATGTGGTGATTACGATTTCGACCAATGTTCGAGCTTTAGCTTTAGCGAGGAAACCGTTAATGGTCAGACAAGCATCACGATTACCGTTGACGGAGTGGTTGTTGTTCAAGAAACTTGCGATAGTGGAAACAACGACGGCGGAGGCGACAATGACGGAGGCGACAATGACGGCGGGTTTGATATCTGTGATTTTGTTGATTGCCAATCATTTTGTGACTTAGCTAGTCAGTACGGATTTACTCTACCAATATGCGAATAGTAACCCCGTTTTTCCTTTAGAAAAAATACAAGGAGGTATCAACTTATATGAAGTTGATGCCTCCTTTTTTTGTAGTAATTATTCATGCATAAGTTGGACTTTTCTACTTTGCAATTAAGGATTTAGAGAAGAGGAAGAAAATAATCTACCCCAAATAAAGAAATTATTTTTTTTATATGTTTGGCTAAATTTGACGCGCATAGCCGAGCTACGTAAGGAAGATTTAGTGAAAGAAATTAAATAAATTGTTCCATAATGCGCCGTAATTTTTTCTTCTAAAGAATTCAAA
>Ga0209295_1000572_pt1 | contig 16206 bp, 10 predicted proteins | sample Porto_5metaG_FD_187428 | JGI IMG/M metagenome (GOLD analysis project Ga0209295, IMG submission 187428) | Marine algal microbial communities from Porto, Portugal - Porto_5 metaG (SPAdes) (version 2) | ecosystem: Host-associated > Algae > Red algae > Unclassified | place: Portugal: Porto... | reverse complement strand
TAGTTCTATCATATAAGAGGTCAATAAATTACAACTCAAAAGAAAAAAGAGTTTTAAAATTAAATATATAACAATATATTCCCTCTATTTTTACCAAATATACAAATTAAAGATAATTTACTACTACATCTTAATTTAATTGATTTATCCCTGATTCTAAATACATTTATAAAAAGCAGAACTTCAATATCTTTTCCTATATTACCAATTAACAAACAGAAAACTAAAACTGCATACGATTTTATAATTTGATAGCGGCTGAGCCCAATAAAACCGTTGGAAATTTTCCATACGAGGAGCTCATAACCCGAAGGTCGCTGGTTCGAGTCCAGTCCCCGCTACTAAGAAAAAAAGCCACTGAAAATTCAGTGGCTTTTTTTATCTAGTTGTCCCGTCCTGAAATAAGTTGACACAAAATCAACTTATTTACGAAAAAACCCTTCTAGTATGTAATTAAATATTTATAACCGAGCGTATAAGAAGTGAGTTTTTCTTTATAAAATGTTATTACTCTAACTCTATAACAAGTGCGCTTTTACCGGTAATAGTTAAGCTGTTTACATCTTTAAATTGTTTCTCTGTCAATATATCTCTTCCTGTAAGGTTTCCCTTTAGAACTTCTTCATACTCTTTCATATTTATAGTCATGCTATCATCATCTTTATTCAACACCACCATAATCTTTTCATTTTCTATATATCTAAAAAATACGTAAACATTATTTGTAGTTGCAAAATGGATCAAATTGCCTTCATGAATAATAGTATTATTTTTTCGCCAATTAAAAAGTTTAGCTATATAGTTCTTTATTTCTAGCTGTGGCTTGCTTAGACCTTTACCAGTAAATGAATTAACTTGGTCGTTTGACCAGCCACCTGGAAAATCTGAACGAATTATACCATGATCTTCCGTTCCTTTATTTTTCATCAAAACTTCTGTACCATAATAGATTTGTGGAATCCCCCTAATAGTGGCTATATAGGTAAGTGCAAGTTTTAATAATTCTTCATCTTCATTCAACTGTGTGAATATGCGGCTCATATCATGATTATCAGGAAATACAACCAAATTTTTAGGATCTGGATATAAATAATCTTGCCCTAACTCTTCATACACCGCATTCCAAGATTCAGTATCGTTTAAAGAATTTACCAACGCGTTTTGTAAAGGAAAATCCATTACACTCTTTAGCTCTGATGTGTAGCCATTTGCATTTTGCTTTCCTTTTTGCCAATAAGAAACGATAGTTGGTCTCAACACCCATTCTTCACCAACTATATTAAAATTTGGATATTCTTTCATTACCGCCTTGGTCCAGTCATTCATAAAATACATATCTGGATAAGGATAAGTATCCATTCGTATACCAGAAATTCCAGAATATTCAATCCACCATAATGTGTTTTGTATTAAATAATTCGCCATAGATTTATTACGCTGATTCAAATCTGGCATCGTTGGCACGAACCAACCATCAAAAAAGATCTTCTTGTCTTTTTTTGTTGCGTATGGATCTAAGATCACGGTCTTTTTATGGTTAGTTTGGGTGTATGTATCCCATTGATTAATCCAATCTTTAGAAGGCAAGTCTTTGATCCACCAATGCTCTAAACCAGAATGGTTCGCAATCATATCCATAATTACTTTCATTCCTTTTTCGGAAGCCTTATCGCACATTGCCTTAAAAGATGCATTACTACCATAACGCGGATCTACTTTGTAAAAATCGGTAGTAGCATAACCATGATAACTATAACTAGGCATATTATTTTCTAAAATAGGATTTGTCCAGATTGCAGTAAAACCCAGGTTCTTTATATAATCTAAATGATCAACCATACCTGCTACATCACCACCGTGCCTTCCTCCTTTATCATTTCTATTTAACTTTTCCTTCAATCCTGCTACCTCATCATTGGTAACATCACCATTTGCGAAACGATCAGGTGTTATTAAATAAATGGCATCAGATGAATCAAAACCTTCTATATTTCTTCTATTTAAAACACGATCTTTTATTGGATAAGAATAGGTAACTATATCTGCATCAGCCTTACTGAATTTTAATTGTAGCTCTCCAGCAAGTGCTTCTTTAGATATATCAAGCGTAATAAAGAGATAATTCGAGTTTTCAACAGTTTTTATAGTTTTAAGAGATACACCCTTATAAGCATCTAATGTTACTTTATAACTTGCTATATCTTTACCATACACCAAGACTTCTACAACATTATATTCCATATCGACCCACCAATTTGGTGGTTCAACCCTCTCTATTGGGTCCTGTGCCCAAATTTTTGAAAGTGTAAAAAATAAAATAAGGATAAAGCTAGTTACGGTTTTCATATTATAATTTATTGAATAGGACCTAAATTATCGATAAATAGAGCCTAAATCGACTTAAATTATAATGTGATCTATATTATACCGAATTATGTTACGGTCGATCTATAATTTAGCTTTTCTGAAGATCATTAAAGTACTCTCTTGGAGACTTATTCGTTACTTTCTTGAATGATCGGTTAAACGATGACTTTGAGTTAAAACCTACCGCCAAAGCTATGGCCAAGTAGGTCTGGTTTCGATACTTCTCATCTTGCGCCCGCTCAATAAATTCTTCAACTCGGTAATAGTTAACAAAATCTCTGAAATTCTTTGAATATCCTGCGTTAATAGTTTTGGATAAGGCATGCACACTAGTATTCATTTTGGCAGCTAATTCTGGTAAACTTAATTCTGGATTCAAATAAATTTGCTTTTGAGCCATTATTTCGTGAAGTGCATTTTTCTGCTCATCCAAATCCGTAGTGTTGATTTTAGCTTTGTCATCTTCCAGTTTCAATTCTTCATCGACAACTGCCATTCTAAAAATTTCGGGCTGTTTAATTGCAAAATAACCCAGCAAATAAACTACGACAGAAAATACCACCCATACAATATCTATTAAAAGATTAGTGGTATAATTTATAGGAATCTCACTATAAGCACTATAAATATCGGCTAAAACAATCACTGTCCAAAAGAACAAACAAACGCCTAGTACCATCATTATAACATTCAAATACTTAATGTTTTGATCGGTAGAATAGTTGAGTTCAATATTTTGAAAATATTGTTTTATCTTCTTCTTGATATTAAACCAATAAAAAATATTGAAGACCAATGCCAACAACACCACTACTTCATAAATAGCATATGGTGGCGATTCTAAAGATTGAAACAAATTACGTTCAATAAACGTATGGGTAGGATTTAATGAAATACTGAAATACACTACCACTTGTAAAACAAAAGGCACAAAATGATACCAATAGGTCAAAAAAGACCTGTTACTTCGTTGTAACAAACGTTCAATATAAATTAGGAAAACCGGACCGTACAGGAAAAAGACCAAATCTGTCAATAACGATAGCTTAGGGTTTTCTGTATAAATTACACGATCATAAATTACTACTCTAGCTATTAATGTGATTGATATAATAAAAATCAGCACACTTAATGCTTGATTGGCAGATTTGTTATTGTTGCTGTTGGAATTGATAATAAAAATGAGGAAAAAACCTTGTAGAGCTGTCAGTATTAGAATCAAAGTATAAGGATTGAAAATTCCGTAAGATTGATCTTCCCAATAATCAATAGCATTTTTTACAGGTTTTTTCGAAGCCAGATCCTTATCGCTCAATATACGATTAGGCCTAGGTCTACCGTAACTTTTACCCTCAACAGTCAACCAATTACCACGTGTAAATTTATATTCCACAGGTTCTGAAAATACCGGAATCTCCGCTTGATATATTCCGCTGATTAACTGCTTCATTTTATAGCGCTCATCGCCAGGTACCCAACCGTTAAAATTACCACAAACGTAAAAAGAAGAATTAGGAGGTGTATTTTTAGGAACCTCTGTTAAAATTATAGCAACTTTTTTCTTTTGGTCTTTTAATTTTAATTTGTCTGACCACCCTGCTACTTGTAAGACCAAGGTTTTTTCTGTAGTTCGATTAAAAGAAATTTTTCTGACCGTAAGGGGTGCGCCATCATTTTCAACCTCTACTTTAGACCAACTACCTCTGGTAATTTTGAAGGAAATCCAAGAGGCGTCAAAAAATTTGTTCTTCAGCTCATATGTACCGTCTGCCTTTTTTGTAAATCTGTAATACGGATCCTTAGGATTCCAGTTATTAAAAGACCCTGTAAGATATAGGGTATCTGAAATTTTTGTGCTTTGTGGCACATAGTCCAAAACAAAACTGGTTTGAGCGTACAACCCGAATGTGCTTAGAAATACTGCAGCTATCAAAAAGAACATCTTATACTTGCCAACATAAAAAATTGGCCCATGCATTTTACTAGAATTCATTTAGTCAACCCCCTTTTTAATTTTATACGATAAGGTTTATGAAACATATTTTTAAAAATCGCCTAAGTTTTGAAGCTACTGTTTATAATTTATTTACTTGTTTAAACTACAAATTATTTTTGCCTTTTTTAATATAAAATTGGATATCTAATTACAGTGTACATATTGTTTGACACCTATGTTGGTAAAAATAAAAAAAGGGTCACCAAAATGGCAACCCCGTGCAAAAATTAACTCAACTAACAACTTAATTTAAACTAATACTATATGTGTTCATCTCGGTATTCAATAGAATCGTATAATTTCCTTCTGTGGTTATAACGATATTATCACCATTTTGTTCCAATACACCATCGGCACTATTATCACCTAAGTTAACATCCCAAGAATCTTTAAATCTAAACTTCATTTCGCCAGGTAAAAGATCGACAGATATAGTCCAAACCTTGTCAACGGCATCAAATTCCATATTTGTATCAGGATCATCCCATCCATTAGGTGTTGCAGAACCGATAATGGCCCAATTACCTAAACTAAACGTATTGTTTTCCAAATCAAGATCTACCTGATAACTACCTGCCTGAACCGCAATGTTATCTCCGCCATCATCTAAAACCCCATCGTTGCCGGTATCACCAAAATTGACATCCCAACCATTGTTGGCCCTGAATTTCAATTCACCATCGGTAAGGTTGGTCGTAACTGTCCAAACATTTCGATCAAAATCATAGCTCATATCCGTATCTGGGTCATCCCATCCGTTTGGTGTACCAGAACCAATAATCGCCCAAGTAAAGGCAGACCAGCTATTATTGATCAAGTCTACGTTTATTTCATAATCTAAAGGACCAGGCAATATTATATTGTTACCAGGAGCCTCAATACTACCAGACGTACCATCTCCTGCATCTCCATAAATACCATTATCCCAATTGGAAGCGTCTGTGAATTTAAATTCATTTGAATCATTCGTAAAACTTACATGACCTCTATAGGCACCTATTAAATTAGGAACTTCAAGTGCCGCAAGACTAACGGCTGCACTAGGATCCCAACCTTGGTAGTCACCTGGCACGAATAATTCTTCAGAAAAAGCCTGTTGCTCATCATCAGTAGCCGACCAAATCGCATACCCCATTGCCGGAGCCTTTACATCTACAAGACCACTAGAATCAGATTTTTGAAAGACGATATATTCTTCTGTATAATCTTTAATATTTGCATTGTTCCAATGCGTTTGTACTTCTTTGCTTACTTCAGTATCACTTAGATTGATGTAAAGAACCAATCCTGGTTTTTCACCGTCACCACCCCTTGTCGCTACAAATTCTTGATTATCTACGTAGTTTATTGTCCAATCACCAGCCGCTAATTGCGAACGGATCTGAATCAATTGATTTATTTTATCTTTTTGCTCTTCACCGCTATCTTCGTAATGGGAATAAAAAACACATGGATACCCAGGGGCACTCATGATATACGCATAAGCATGTGTCTCAAATTCGTCAGGAAATTCATTACTGCCATCTCTTGATTCCGTATCATGATTACCTACGAACGTAACCGCTTTTTCTGGCATAGTGGATATTAAACTCGGGTTCGTTAATTCATTTAAATTTCCATTTAAAAATGCGTTTCGCATATTGAAAAAGTTTGGAAAATCAAAAGCATTTGCTCCGGTAGCCTCTACCCATGGACCTACAACATCAGAAACGTTACCATCAAAATTTTCACCAACGCTATAACCACCTACAGTACCGATCCATTGTTTTACCACTTCTGGTGAAAACCCCTTTACAAAATCAAATCGCCAACCATCGATTTTAAGCGTATTCATGTAATAGCTTGCAACAGATTCTTCTGATCGCCACAACCAATCCATCACGTAATCGTTCTTTAAGTCTAAATCTGGAAAGCCACCGAACCTACCTTCATCTTCAAGGTTTACCGCATTGGGTAAATAATTTAGCCAGGTTCTGTTAAAAAGGCCCGATGCGGGTTCAAACAAAGTATATGTTTCTATCTGTCTAAACTCATTATATTCTAGCGCACCACCAGAATTATGATTTAGTACTATATCTGCAATTACGGCTATTTCATTCTCATGTGCCGTGCCGATCATTTTCTCTAATTCTTCTCTATTACCAAAACGGGTCTCGGTGGTACCATGCTGCTGAAAATCTCCAAAATCAAAATAATCAGCTGGGTCATAACCCATAGAAAAACCTCCACTTTGACCTTTAGAGACTGGCGGTATCCAAATAGCGTCTACGCCATTTGCTGCCCAAGACTCTAGCTTAGAATCTACATTGTCCCACCAAATACCACCTTCGGTAACATCCCAATAGAAAGCTTGCATCATTACACCGTTACCCGGCGTAAGTGCCGTTGTTCTAGCTTGTGCAACACCTGTTGGCGCATCTTCGGCATCATTACTTTCGGTAACGTTTAGCGGGGTAAATTCATCATTGGTACAAGAAGTAACCAGCATTACCAGTGACCCTAGACAAATTTTAATATAATTATTGATTTTCATATTCTTACTTTTTATTCAATGGTATAGGTTGGATTTTCTGTATCTGATAGTAATAGCGTAATCGTATAATTACCCGCACTAACAGGAATATTCGCTCCGTCTACTTCTAGTGTTCCATCATTACCATCATCACCATAGTTAAAATCCCATGCATCGTTTGTTCTAAACTTAATTTCGCCATCTAATAGCGCTACGTTTTTCAATACCCACACTCCTTCATTAGCATAGTCAGGGGTAAATCTCATATTAGGCCCGTCCCAACCATTTGGTGCGGCATCACCAACAAGACCCCATATATCTATAGGTTCAATAGTGTATAAATTATTATTAAAGTCTACGGAAATTAAATAGTTACCTGCTTCAACCGAGATATTAGGACCATCTAGCTCTAAAGAAGCGCTCAACCCAGTACCGCCATAACTTATAGCCCACTCATTGTTCTGCCTAAACTTTACATCACCTGCGGTCAAACTTAACACCGCTCTCCATTGATCAGAAGTTGCATCATATGTTAGCGGAACATCTGGACCATCCCATCCATTAGGAGTAGCATCACCTACTACACCCCAAGAAAAAGGTTCTATAGAATAGGATGAATCATTTAAACTGAACATAATCTTGTAAGTACCGGCAGTTACCTGAATATTGTCTCCATCTAAATCTAATGTGCCGTCTGCCCCTGTATCACCATAATTAACACTCCAGTCATTATTCTCTCGAATTTTCATTTCACCATCAACCAAGGTAACATAAGCTACAAACTCATTCGCAACAGCCGTACTGTACACTGGTACATCGGGTCCATCCCATCCATTGGGAGTCGCAGATCCAACCAGACCCCAAGATGAGTTCAAGTCAAACGTGGTCGCGTAACCAGTTATCGATAAAGTTTGAATACCAGAGGTAGCTACAACTTCTTTACCCAATACGGTTTCAATCCAAATATTGATCTTATTTTCAAGTCCTGAGAGTGCACCTGCATCATTAATGGCCTCGTTAAGTTCTTCTGCAACAAATTCTTTTGTCAACGTATTACCTACAGTAACTTTTTTTGGTTCAATATCAGAAACGCCATCTACACCTAAAACAACATTATAACTAGGTACCGCGCCTTCAAAACCAAAATCAGGTACCGTCCAATTTAAAGAAAGAACCGTCTCACCAACCATATCTCTTGACAACACCAGAGCATCGCTCGAAGAAACCGTAAGTTGTGTACTTGTTGTTTCGCTGATTCTTATATTCTCATCGTCATTGCTACAACTACCCAAAACAAGGGCCATTACAATAAAAAAGGAATAGATATATGCTATATTTTTCTTCATCATTTTTATTTTTAATTAGTGTATCCAGGGTTTTGCTCAAGTAAAGGATTGGCTTGTAAAGCTTCTAATGGAAATGGAAACAAATCATAATTTTCAGGTATTGACGTACCTTCTAAGACATTACCTTTCCAAGGCCATATATACGTATCGCCAGTGAAACGGTCAAAACGAATAAGGTCTTGTCTTCGATGACCTTCATAATACAGTTCTCTAGCTCTTTCATCAATTAAAAATTGCTCATTAAAATCCGCTTCCGTAATATTTCCGCTCGTATCTCCGAAAGCTCTTTCCCTAAGCGCATTGATGAAATTTACAGCTTGACCGGTTGTACCGCCCCCACCTCTAAGGTGTGCTTCGGCATACATTAAATATGCATCGGACAATCTGAATAAGGGAATATCAGTATCAGAGAAATTACTTTCTCCAGAATCACCTGTTGAATACTGATTTTGAAATTTAAACGTAGGATATCCATTTTCCCAAGTTCTATAATCGGTCATCTCGTAGGTATGACCCTCTGTCCAAAATAGCGCACGGCTATCTTTCGTAGTTTCTAAATCTCCAAACAAACCATATATAGCAGGTGTACAACGGTGACCGAACCAACTATCAGAATTACCGAAATCAGAGATAGGCATAGTCGTATCTCCCATACTACCATTGGTAAGGTATGTAGATGTACCAAAGCTTTGAACCGTATTTCTATCGGCTATTATCGGAAAAATGATTTCGCTAGAAGTATGGTTGTCGCCTTGAAATATAGATTGATAATCATCATCTAGTGTAAAAGAAGACTCAGAAATAACCTTTTCGCTATACATCAATGCATCTGCATACCTAGCTGATCCGGTATATACCTCGGCATTTAAATAAATTTTTGCCAAAAGAAATTGAACAGCGGTCTTGTTCGCCCTGCCATATTCATTTACAGATGGCATTGTTTCTTCTATAGACAACAATTCATTTTCGACAAATTCAAAAACCTCTGTACGTGAATTTTTAGCTCTACGAACCCCAGTGACACCATCTTCTTCGGTAACGACAACAACCCCACCAAACATATCCATTAAATAATAGTAAGATAAGGCACGTAGAAAGCGAGCTTCGGCTATGAACAACTCTGCTTCTGGCTCATCTGCCTTTTGCACATCTAAAATAAAGTTATTGGTCTGCGCTATATTGAAGTAGCTTCTATTGTAGAGGTAACCAAAAAACTTATTCGTTGGCGCCCAATTAGATGCAGTTGTCAAAGGATCTAAACCACCATCACCCCATCTATTTTTCGCGATATCGGTCGTTAATTCTTGCATGTTCCACATACTTCTAAAGAAAACAGTTTCCCCAGGGTCATCACCTGCAATATCAGACTGTTGATTACCACTACCGGGTATTCCTATTCCGTGCAATGCCAGACCTCCATATAGTTTTCCAAGTATACCTAACGCTGCATCAGGTTCAGACTCCAAAAGGTTCTCTAAGCTCTGTTCTATTCTAGGTTCTGTATCTAAATCGTCAGTGCAACCTATAAAGAGAGCCACGGCGAAAACGGTAAATATTATATTTTTTATCATAGCTTTTTTTTTAAAAATCAAGGTTTAGACCTAAAGTAAATGTTCTTGGTCGCGCATATGGAGAAGCTTCGATACCATCAAAATTTTCTGGATCAAGACCTTCATAGTCGGTTATTACGAATACATTGTTTGCTGAACCATATATTCGCAATCCAATCTTTTTATCATCAAAAGGTTTTAGATTGTACCCTAGAGTAATATTATCTAAACGCAAAAAGGACGCATCGGAAACATAGAAATCTGACAGTGCCTGCAAATCTGAAGGAATATTAGAGAAACCATTATAACGAGTACCATCATATAAATTCAAGGCATTATTGATGAAGCCAGTATCGGTAAGCGGAATTACAGATTCTGTAAAACCTCTATTCAATAAATTGCCATTATAAATTCGCCCTCCTATTTGCCCTCTAAAATTAGCGGTCAAGTCTAAACTTTTAAATTGCATATAAGTACCGAAACCATAAGTCCATTTAGGCTCGAACGGAATAAAAATACGATCACTATCAGAAATAACACCATCTCCATTTTGATCTACAAAAGCATCTTCTATAGGCGCACCATCTGCCGTATAGATTTGTTCATATAACCAAAAAGTCCTGTTTCTTTCCCCAACAGCGGTTTGCCCGATATTTACGCCTGTACCACGCCCTATACCGCCACCACTGGCAAACTGTGTTATATTATCTAAATCTTTAATGTATGTTTCATTGAAACCGACATTAGAATTGAACTCCATTCTAAAATTATCTGTCTGTATTGGCCTAAACTGTAAAGCTGCCTCAAAACCTTTACTTTCGGTTTCACCTACATTACTTACAAATCGGTTTCGCAAAGCTCCTTCTGACTGGGGTACTTCTGCCAATAAATCGGTAGTATTTCTTGTATATGCATCAATGGTACCGCTCAAAACACTATTAAATATATCAAAGTCAATACCTATGTTGTAAGTAGATGTTTTCTCCCAAGACAAATCTGGATTAAATGCATTTGCCCTGTAAGTGGTAACTGTTCTATCGCCAAACACATAACTTACAGTTGGATCACCATCGTCATACAATGCGGTATTCGGGTAATACCCAACCGGACCTGTTATATCTTGCTGACCTGTAAGACCCCAACCTATTCGTAATTTTAATTGGCTAAGCCATTCAGCATCTTTTAAGAAATTTTCATTATCCAATTTCCACGCCATCGCTACAGCTGGAAAGTACCCCCAACGCTGATCTTTGGCAAATAATGATGAACCATCTGCCCTTAAAGATGCCGTTACTAAGTATTTATCAAAAAAGTTAAGATTGGTTCTTGCGAAATACGATTGCAAATTCAATTCCGTATAATACTTAAATGGTTGTTGTGACTCTCTAAAACCGTTTTCGGTAGTCGTTGGGTAAGTTATACCTTGCGTGGTAAAATTCTGATATGCATAACCCGCTTGTACATCCATTTTTCTAAGCGCCCCTCCCCATGTCTTTTCATACGATAAGTAAGCATCTAACAGGTGGTCGCGCTTTATCTGGTCTTCGCTATAATTTTCACTAAAGTTGTTAAAAATCGGTAAACCTTCGAAAATACTGTAAGAGGCAACTGCACTAGGTAAAAAGTATTCGTTTATAGTAGATTCTGAATAATCTATACCCGTATTTATAACCGCCGTCAAATCTTCTAAACCATGAATTTTATAACGTAACTCCATATTACCAATAAAACGATCTGCATCTTCGTTACGTTCTCTTTGCTTTAATAAAGCTAATGGATTAGCTGGTCCAACTATGCCCTGATCATCGGTCATTTGATAAAATCCACCGAAAATACCTCCGTCGGGATCGTAAACTGGTAAGGTCGGGTTTGCTGTTAATGCACTGCCGATGGCACCACCATCTGGCTGATCCTTTTCAGTGGCAATACCTTTAGCGTTGATAGTCAATTTTAAATGTTGATCAAAAAATTCAGGTGAAATATTTAAAGATGCGGTATATCTGTTTAGTTGCGATTCTTTAAGTATACCATTGATCTCTGAATGCCCGAACGAAGCTCTAATTGGAATTTTATTGAATAAGTTTCCTCTTGCCGTTAAGTTATTATTAAGGGTGTAGGAAGTTCTATAAATTTCATTTTGCCAATTGGTGTCGTAAACTGTACCGTTAAGACCCAAAAGTCCAGAACTATCTGGAAAGCTGTTCTGAATAAAGTCTACATATTCTGAAGACTCAAAGATATCTATTGTACGACTCAAGGTACCTACCTGAATATTCGAAGAAAAATTAAACTGTGGCGCACCCTTAGTACCAGATTTAGTCGTTATTATAATGACACCGTTAGACGCCCTAGAACCATATATAGCGGTTGAAGATGCATCTTTAAGTACTGAGAAGGACTCTATGTCATTCGGGTTTATAAGTGTTAACGGATTTGCCTGCCCTGCCGGGTTCTGATTAGATAACGGCACACCGTCGATTACAATTAGCGGACTGTTGTTCGCGTTAAGCGATGAGCCCCCACGAATTCTAATGTTAATTCCTGCATCTGGATCCCCGCCATTATTAACTACACGAACACCTGCAGACTTACCCGCTATCATTTGATCTGCAGTAGTAATAGCACCTTTATTAAGGTCTTTGGATGTCAATAATTGGACAGAACCAGTTGCATCTTTTTTCGTAGTAGTACCATAACCAATAATGACTACTTCATCTAGTTGAGCTACATCATTTTTTAAAGTTACATTGATTACATCTGTGGTTACCTCTTTTTCTACCGGTTCAAAACCGATATATGAAAAGACCAGAACACTGCCTTCGCTGGCTTGAATTGAGTATTTACCGTCAAAATCTGTAGTGACACCGGTAGAAGTTCCTTTAATGACGATTGTTGCACCTGGTAAGGGACTGTTTGTTTCGCTATCTGTAACGATACCAGAAATGTTATTTTGAGCCATTAAATAAAAAGGAGCGCACAATAACATCAGCAAAATCATCGAGATTTTCTTTTGCATAAATGAGTTGAGTTTAAGTTAATTGTCAATAGTCGATTATCTACTTTTAGACCATTTAAAACTACTTTAGGAAGCTCCCATATTCGCTTCATTTTATAAAATGACCTAAAATTAACTTATGACACGTTGATTTTAGCGAATTAAACCACCGTACTACACTCACTTAAAAAACTAAAAATCAATTATTTAACACCTAAACCTACTTAAATTCGCTGCTAAGAACAGAAACTAAAAAAAAATATAATGCCAACGCTACAAAATAAGGATTCCACAAAAAAAGGTGCAATAATTTACTATTTGAAAATAAAATATCATTTAAAAAATGAATTTCGAAATGAAAATTCAATCAACATATACGCACGATAGGTATTTATTTTAGTGGTCAGAACATGATCACTATAATGAAGATTACCCATTCAAATTGTTACGAACAGCAGACCAAAAAGACAATAGTGCAGAGGTGTTTTTCTTAGAAAGATCGGCGAGCAAGGTCATATTGGTAATAAAGATTTCTTTAGAATCATAATACTCAGCATCATCAGTTGGGGCATATAACGCCATATCCCAATTTGGAAAATACCTTTGTCTTGACAGACCTTCCCACAATAAATCTAACCTATGATGTCTATTATCACTTTTGATTTTATCAAACAACTGAAGTACATTACTCTCCTCACCTTCTAAAATTTGAACAATACTTTCTTCAAAGTACACTAGGCATCCGGTTATTCCTCGTGCGTTATTTCTTTTCCGTGCATCAATGAGAATGTTCTCAATTTCAGCTATAGTTAATTCTGGTGATATCTTAGAACGGTAGGTTAATTGGAACATTTATTCTTGCACATACATTTATACAGACTTTAAGTTAATGAAAAAGTTGATTATTTTAATTCTCTTTACCAAAAAATAGTCATTTTATGTTTTACCTATCGTCATCAGTTCTCCCCATTGCGTGGTAAACCGCGGACTGCGATGTTCCTTGATAAGCGCCCATTCTTTGCTGCGATTGCCAACCGTAGCGACCTTGATTATATTCTTGCCGTACTTACCATTTAAATTATCGATTAGATTGGTAATCACATCACTCTCGCTCTTATGAGGATCATAGAACATATTCGTCTGCACCTCGTTTCGGTGTACCAATGAAGTCAAGTTTACACCAACTTTTTTATACCGGTAGCCTGGTTTAAATATCTGTTGCAAACCTTTTAATGCTTCTTTTGTTAGTTTGATGGTACTATCGGTCGGTGTATCTAGGTTTATGCTGATGCTGTTTCTATACTGCTTATCAACCGCGCTATGTTGATTGGTCTGCAATGAGATTTCCAATTGAGCGGCTAGACTATGTTGCTGCCTTAATAAATCCGCTACTTCGGCTACATAATAACTACAGGCTTCCTCTATAAGTGAATAATCGGAGAGCTTGAATCCGAATGATTTGGCTGTTCCTATTCCTTTTTTCGCATTTGCTTCTGTCTCCAGTTCCAAACAAGGCACATTATTCAGTTCTCGCCATAATCGCTCTCCTATCACTGTCATTTCTTTGCGCACCCATGCAACGGGCATGTTGGCAAAGTCTAAAGCCGTGTGTATGCCGTTGTTTTGAAGTCGAATAGCATGTTTTTTGCCTATTCCCCAAATATCCTTCACTTGAAGATTCCGCAATAAATGTTGTCTCTTTTGTTCGTTATCAACCACATACACATTATTGTTTTGAGGTATTTTCTTAGCATACTTATTCGCTAATTTCGATAATGATTTTGTCTTTGCAATACCCACACCTACCGGTATGCCTGTATTTTTATGGACCGTGTTTTTAATTGTATGAGCAATTGCATTGTAATCATCCACCTTAATGCATCCTAAATCAACCCAACTTTCGTCAATACTATATTCCTCTACTCTAGGTGAAAATGTCATTAAGGTATCCATCACCCTTCTTGACATATCACTGTACAACGTATAATTAGAAGAGAAATAGGTGACATTATTGTCATCTAGCAACTTCCTTATTTTGAAAATGGGCTGAAACATAGGAATATCCGTCAAGGCTTTTGCTTCTTTGTTCGCTGCAATGACGCAACCATCGTTATTACTTAAAACAACAACGGGTTTACTCATTAAATCTGGTCTAAAGACCTGTTCGCAAGAGGCATAAAAACTATTACAATCAACCAATGCTATCATAATACCGACTTAATAATATAGGTTATGGTTCCCCAAATATTTAGTTCAGCGTTTTGGGCATTATCTATTCTAACAATTTTAAAACTAGCGTCTACAGCAGCTAATACGAGTTGATTTAACTTCGGAGTCAACGATTTGTCGACAATTAAAACATCGTTGCTAAAAACACCCAACTCCTCAAATTCATCATCTACCACCCTTATGAAAAATGTAGACGAAGAATTAGAAACCAGTACTTCGTTCAAATCGATTCGTGGTTCACTATAATGTGTTGCCGGACTGGAAAATCCTGTTTGTGTCGGACTTTTAACCCTATGGTTATTATTAGATTTTTTAATCAAATATTTATCTCCTACAATCATAACTTTAAATCGTATTCCTATTTTTTTCGTTCCCTAACCCAATGGTCATGCGGAACGTTCCAAAAGCCTAGTACCGGCATTATAAAACAAACTACTCTAGAAGGGTATTTATAATACAGATTAACATCTTGGGTATCGGTCTCGTACTCCACAAAAAAACCATCCATGGCTATTGGCTTGCTTTCAAAAAGCCCATTATCTTTTAATGCAGCTTCATAGCGCTCCTTCCCTACCTCTTTAAGAAGTGCTTTTATACACTTAAGATCATAATTTCTAAATACTGTTTTGGACATTATCCAAATTTCAGGATATTATCCAAATAATTTAATGTAAATTTGAAAATATTATTAACAATGGGCAGAAAAGAGGAAAATCGCTCCAGAAATAAGATATAGGAACACTTTCATATGGAAGACTTTGTGTAAAAAAAATCGAGGCTAAAAAACGTTAGGAAAGTCTACATAAAGAAAATATTATAACCGTTAAAAATAACAACCACATCTACTGCTATTTTTATAAGGTTAATCATTAAACAATTAGAGTTATGCTTTTAGGCAAGACCGCAGTAATTTATAAACGATTTAGAATCTCATTCGAACCTTAATTACTATTAATGAGGCAAGTAATATGAGAACTCTATTTAATATGAAGACTACATGAGTTTAAAAGAAGAACTTAACAAACAACAGTTAAGAGCTGTTGAATTTTCGGGTAAACATCTTCTGGTACTTGCCGGTGCGGGTACTGGAAAAACGCGTACCATAATTGCGAGAGCTGCCTATTTGATCGAAAATGGTGCAAACCCGTCTAAAATTCAAATACTCACATTTACCAAAAAAGCCGCCAATGAAATTGTTGAGCGTGTAAAAG
>Ga0209295_1000570_pt1 | contig 16221 bp, 12 predicted proteins | sample Porto_5metaG_FD_187428 | JGI IMG/M metagenome (GOLD analysis project Ga0209295, IMG submission 187428) | Marine algal microbial communities from Porto, Portugal - Porto_5 metaG (SPAdes) (version 2) | ecosystem: Host-associated > Algae > Red algae > Unclassified | place: Portugal: Porto... | reverse complement strand
AATACGAAGATACTATTCCAGCAATGGCCGCGACCATCGGTAAAGTTGTTATGGTGGGCGCCATTGCAGCAACCTTTGCAGGTCCACTCGGCTTAGGTGATGCGTTTGTCTTAGAAAACGTGCGCTACGAACTATTGATTGTCTCCTTCTTTATTATTTTATTTTCGGGCTTTTTATTGCCGACAGCCAACCTTGCAGGTACTCACGGCCCACTTATTCCTTTGATTCCTATTGTGGTGGCAGCTGGTGGGCACCCGATGGCCTTTGGTTTACTTATCGGTGCTTTTGGTCTGCTCCTCGCGATTAGTAAAGGGGGGAGTTTGCTGGCTAACTTGACTAGTAAGGGTGTGTGCGGTGGCCTATTGATTTACTTGGGCTTTATCGGAACCACATCACAGGTCAAAAATCTCTTTGCTTGGGCAGAAGGGATTGGCATGTCGCATATTGCTTTCTTTATTATTCTGGCGACTATCCTACTGTATGCATTGCTTGAGCATTGGCAAAAACGCTGGCTTGCGGTTCCGCTAAGCTGTGTATTGGGCGGTGGTCTTGCATTTGCATTGGGCGCACCTTTTGAGTTCAAAACAGCACCAGGTCTACCAAACATGAATCCAATGTATTGGTGGGGCGAAAACACGGGTTGGATGTTAGGTCTGCCGACGATTGAAAGCTTCATTGTAGTACTGCCGTTTGCTATTTTGGCTGTGGCGATGTGGTCGCCAGATTTCTTAGGTCATCAAGTATTCCAAAAAATCAGCTATCCTAAGCGTACTGAAAAAGTGCTTATGGATATTGATGACACGATGACTAGCGCTTCATTTCGTCAGGTCGTCGGCTCTGTATTGGGCGGTGCCAACTTTGCGTCATCGTGGGGAACGTATATTGTTCCTGCAGCGATTGCCAAACGTCCAATTCCTGCTGGCGCTTTATTGACCGCTCTATTTTGTATTATCGCAGGGGTTTGGGGCTATCCAATGGATTTGGCCATTTGGCAACCAGTGATGTGTGTGGCCTTGATCGTTGGGGTGTTTATTCCATTACTAGAAGCTGGTATGGAGATGACGCGCGAAGGTAAAACCACGCAGTCTGCTGCTATCGTGGTATTCGCGTCGGCATTGGTTAACCCAGCCTTTGGTTGGTCGTTGACGCTATTACTCGACAATTTAGGCTTAATTGGCTCTAAAGAACGTAGTGCGAATTTGACTAAGATGAGCCGCTGGATCATACCGGGTATTATGTTCGTGGTACTGACAGGTGTTATGGCTATCGTCGGTATGCTGCCGGGTATCCCAGCACTGATGGCTAACTTCCGTCATTAGTAGTATGTGATTGAATAAACGATAATAGAACAAACTAAGCCGGCGAAAGCTGGCTTTTTTATGGGTAGTGCTGCGATAATAATTGGCTTGTAAAACAATGACTCCCGCCCCATAACTAGCAGTATTACTAAGATTTTTAAGAGCAATAAATTCTATGGTTAATGTCTCAGAATCGAGTCCTGTCGATGATAAAAAAGCCCGTCTTAAGCATCTGATTAAACGCCTGCCTAACTTGCCAGGGGTGTATAAGATGCTGGGTAAGAACGGCGATATATTATACGTTGGTAAAGCTAAATCGCTAAAAAGCCGAGTAAATAGCTATTTTGCCAAAACGATAGATCATCCAAAGACACGGGCGCTAGTGGCGCGGATTCATAATATTGAGACTATCATTACGCGTAGTGAGACCGAAGCGCTGTTGCTTGAACAGAATCTAATCAAAGAGCATCGTCCACCTTATAATGTGCTGCTGCGTGATGATAAATCCTATCTTTATGTGTTTATCTCCGCCGATAAGCCTTATCCACGGTTGGCTTACGGCCGCGGCAAAGGCAATCATAAAAAAGGTCGATTCTTTGGCCCGTTTCCCTCTGCACATGCGGCAAAAGAAACGCTAGTATTGATGCAGAAGATGTTTCAAATGCGTCAATGTACCAACACCTTTTTTAAGCAGCGTCAGCGTCCTTGCCTTGAGTATCAGATCAAACGTTGCCGTGCGCCTTGTGTTGGTTTGGTGTCGCCAGAAGAGTATGCAGAGGATGTGAATAATACCATCCGTTTTCTAAAGGGCGACTCTAGCGATATCCATAGTACGCTGATTGAAAAGATGGAAGCGTCAGCTGAAGCGTTAGATTTTGAGAAAGCAGTATTTTATCGTGATCAGTTGTCCATGTTACGTGAAGTACAAGCAAAGCAAGCAGTCTACACAGTACAAGGTGAGGCAGATGTGATTGCGATTGCTAGTCAGGCTGGCATGACCTGTGTGAACGTGCTGACGGTACGTGGCGGTCGTGTATTGGGCGGGAAAAACTATTTCCCAGATGTAGATAGTAGTGAGTCGCTAGCAGACAATTTATCGGCTTTTATTACGTCATTCTATTTCCAAGTGACCGATGACTTGCCCGCTGAAATCATATTGAGCCATCAGATACCAGATCAGGTGGCAGTGAGTGAAGCATTGGCAACACACTTTGGTAATAAAGTAGTCATCAAGACCAATGTACGCGAACACCGTTCAGAGTGGCTGGACTTAGCCACATTGAATACCAGTAATGCATTAAAAACCAAGCTTGGCGATTATTTAGAGCTGCATGCACGCTTTGGCGCACTAAAAGACGTATTGGCGACTGTCACCGATCGGACGATTGATCGCATTGAATGTTTTGATATCTCACATACGATGGGTGAAGCGACCATTGGTAGCTGCGTGGTTTTTGACCAAGGTGGCTCGCGTCGTCGCGATTACCGTCAATATGCTATCCATGATATCCAAGGCGGCGATGACTATGCCGCGATGAAGCAAGTGCTGACCAGACGTTATAAAAAGCAGCCGTTGCCGGATTTGCTATTGGTTGATGGTGGTAAAGGTCAGCTTGGCATTGCCAAAGAAGTATTAACTGAGTTGGGTATTCTTGGTGACACCTTGCTCATTAGTGTGGCAAAAGGGGAAGGGCGCAAGGCTGGGCTTGAGGTATTGCACTTTATCGATCATGAGCCGTTAGATCTGCCAATGGATAGCAAAGCATTGCACTTACTGATGCATATTCGTGATGAGGCGCATCGTTTTGCGATTACCGCTCACCGTAAAAAACGCGATAAGCGTCGCTCATCATCAGTGCTAGAGGTAATACCGGGACTGGGTGAAAAACGTCGTCGTGACTTGCTCAATCACTTTGGTGGTATGCAGCAGCTGCTTGGCGCTTCACAGCAAGAATTGGCAGGCGTACAAGGTATTGGACCAGTACTCGCAAAAACGGTGTACAAAGTATTGCATGAGTAATGGACTAGTTATTATCAAGCAGCAGTTTTTATTGATTGTCTACAAATAAAACTGTGTGAAGATTAAAAAAAGGGGCAGTCTTGGATAAGTAAAATTATCCAAGAATGTCCCTTTTTAATAAGCTTTTACTACTTATCAGCTTCTACTTTATAAGTGGTAAATTTAAAGCTTAAATCACTTTCCTCATCGTGCATTTGCTCAGATTCGTCTGCTACTTTAAAGCGTTCTGGCAACTCAGGGTAAAATGCATCGCCGTCTGCAATATCAGTATCTACATGAGTCAGCTCAATACGGTCGGTGTACATCAAAGCGTCACTAAATACTCGCTCGCCGCCAATTACCCAAATCGTATCAAGATGCGCGCCATGAGCAAGGCTAGCTGCTTGTGTCAGAGCATCGTCTAGGTTGTGTACCACATAAGCATTGCTGCTATCTGCTAGACCTTTTGTCTCAGCATAATCCATCTGTGTCGTAACAATAAAGCTCACACGCTTTGGTAATGGTTTGCTACCCATCGACTCAAATGTTTTGCGACCCATGATTACGATACCTTGAATCTTGCTATCATTTTCTTTGGTCGTCATGCTTTTGAAATGTTGCAAATCTGCTGAGATATGCCACGGTAGCTCATTGTTTTTGCCGATACAGCGATTGCTACTAATAGCAGCGATTTGGGCAACTTCGGTATGGGCATAGCTCATAATATATCCTTTTTATTATATTCTTAAATTTTGCTCTGATTCAGTGTAGTTAACCAGACTAACTTTATACGGCAACTTTGGCTTTGATAGCAGGGTGCGACTCATAGTCATTGACGCTAATGTCTTCGTACTCAAACGCAAATATGTCTTTTACTTCAGGGTTCAAAGACAATGTCGGCAGTTTATATAGCGAGCGTGTTAACTGTAGCTCGGCCTGTTCACGGTGGTTTTGGTAAATATGACAATCACCACCCGTCCAAACAAACTCTCCAACTTCTAGACCACATACCTGCGCGATCATATGAGTCAATAGCGCATAGCTCGCAATGTTAAAAGGCACGCCTAGGAATAAGTCAGCAGAACGCTGATACAGCTGGCATGACAACTTATTGTCTGCGACAAAGAACTGAAATAACGTATGACATGGTGGTAGGGCTACTTGCTCTGCCTCACCTGGATTCCAGCCAGAAACAATCAAACGACGTGAATTCGGATTGGTCTTTATCTGTTCAACGACCTGTGCGATTTGATCGACACCATCAGCGTTATAACTGGCATCTTCACTTTTGGTCGCGCCATAGTTACGCCATTGATGACCATAAATAGGACCCAAATCGCCAGCAGGTCTGTTAAAACGCGCGGTCTGTTCTGCTGTCGCCCACTCATTCCAGATACGAACGTTATTCTGTTGTAGATAGTCAACATGAGTGCTGCCACTCAAAAACCATAATAGCTCATAAGCGATAGATTTAAAGTGAACCTTTTTGGTCGTTAGCAGTGGAAAGCCTTCTGCTAAGTCAAAGCGTAGCTGCGCGCCAAAATGGCTAAGCGTACCAGTACCAGTACGATCACCTTTTTCAGTGCCATTGTCGAGAACGTGGCGTAGCAAATCTAAATAGCCTTGCTCGTTATTACTATTCATCATATTTTTCAACTTCAATAAATATTTAAAAGATTTTAATGTTCAGCTAGATTAATTTTTATGGCCAACCAATGAGGATTTACAGATCGGAATATCTAGCTTATATGTATCATTAATAAGTTTACGGACAGTATCTTCAAACCAAGCTGAAGAATTGGGATGTAAAATAATTTTCGTTATCATTTTTCTACTATGCTCAGTAGAAAGATGGAGACCAGCTTCTTTGTTATTACTTTCTAAAGTAGCGCCATTATCTACTAATACTAATCTTGCTTCATTTTCAAATGAAAAAGCTTTATGTTTGTGATAGAGCTGCAATGGCAGGTAATTGAAAACAGAGTCACTGAAAGAATACTCTTCGTCATACCAACGCATTATAGGATGATCGTTGTAAAGCCTTTGAGCAGTATTAGGTTCTTGATATCTAACCCTATCAAAATAAGCAAGCATATTAATTTTTGAACGAGAGCAAGATAGCTTAAAATCTTGATGAGTAGTTTGAATTGCTAAAGAATCATTGGACTGTCCATAACTATTCCACATAGCATGAGATTCGGGTTCGTCTAAGTACCAACAGCTTACATAAACCCATTCTTTTGCAGCTACCAATTGATTTTCAGTTTGAAAATGGTCTTTTTTGCCGTTAAATAAATGAAGACTTCCTTCCCAGTTATCAACAAATAGATTTGTTTTAGGTATAAAAAAACCTTGCTCTAACATAGATATAAGCTTCACAAAAGGAATATATCTTGTTAGCACAGCGTCCATTTTTATGAGTTCGTACATTATTTTCTCTCGTACTTAATAAGCAGCTTGCTTACCCCAGTCGTAGATGCCGCGTTTGTAAGCGTAACCGATCAAGAACAGACCGATAATTATCATTGGGGCGCTTAGTATCTGACCTTTGGTCATCCAACCTAGCAAGATGAATCCTTGGTCGATGTCTGGCTGGCGGAAGAACTCAATGATGAAACGGCTAAAGCCATAACCAAGCATAAAGACACCAGTCACTGCCATACGAGGATGGGGCTTCGATGAGTACCACCACAAGAATAGAAACAACAGTAGACCTTCTGCAAGGGCTTCATACAATTGCGATGGGTGACGAGGCAACAGGTACTGACCATTGACTTCAGTCATAAGGTCTTGCAGCGCAGGATTGGCTTGTAGCTGCTGCATATCAACACTAGCGGCCTGCGGGAAGTAGGTCAACCAGTTGTAGCCACCGTCAGAGACGCGGCCCCATAGCTCGGCATTGATATAGTTACCAATACGTCCGAACAATAAACCAGTTGGTACGCAGGGAACAACAAAATCGAGCACTTGGAAAGGTGTCTTTTTATATTTGCGGGCAAAATACAGCATACCCAACATGACACCAATCAGGCCGCCATGGAATGACATGCCTCCTTCCCAGACCTTGAACAGATAAGCAGGGTTTTGGAGTAGCTCACCGAACTGATAAAACAATACATAGCCGACACGGCCACCTAATATCACACCAAGTGCGCCAAAGAACACTAGGTCTGAGACCATATCTGTCGTCCAGCCTTCACGCTTGGTACTGCGATACCATGCCAGTCCGTAGGCGGCGGCAAATGCCAACAAATACATCAGCCCATACCAATGGACTTCGACAGGTCCAACTGCTAATGCTACAGGATCGTACTGAGGATGAATCATCATAAGGGCATCATAATATTGATAATAAAATGCTGACTATAATAGCAAATTTCGTTCGCTGGGCATACATAATTGCTCTGGTGCCAATCAGAGTGTATGAGTAATTTGAGTTTTTGAGATGGTACAGAATGTATAGGCTAAGAGTCAAAAAAATAAGAAGTGAGGTGAAAAACGTGACTTTAACTAGGGAGTGTTTTCGTGATGATATGTAATCTTGGTAACTACTGGCATAAAATAAAAGCGTGATTTCTGTCGTTTTAAGCGGTCACTACCAAGTGTTCGTAAATAAATGCAGTTAAGCAAATGCAACTAAGTGAAGAAAGATAAATAAATGCAGCTAAATGGCGACCAGATCTTGTACGTTATTTTCGACCATCGTATCGCCTGCACCTTGTGACACTACCTTACCACGTGATAGTACAGTGTAATTGTCAGCAAGCTCTTCGGCAAATTCATAGAACTGCTCAACCAGCACAATGGCCATATCACCTTTATCTGCTAGGTCTCGTAGAACTCGGCCAATATCTTTGATGATAGAAGGTTGGATACCCTCAGTTGGCTCATCTAAAATGAGCACAGTCGGCTCGGAGGCTAGGGCACGGGCGATAGCAAGCTGCTGCTGCTGACCACCAGACAGATCACCACCGCGCCGATGCTTCATCTCATCGAGTACGGGAAAAATATCATATAAATGCTTGGGTACATGTTTGGCCTTACTGCGTGAAAACTTTGCCATACCAATTAATATGTTCTCTTCTACGGTCAGTGTCGAAAAAATATCGCGTCCTTGTGGTACATAAGCTAAACCTGCTCGGACACGTTGCTCTGGAGACATCTTGCTGATGTCTTTATCATTGAGCAAAATCTCTCCTGATTTAATCGGTAGTATCCCCATCAAGCATTTAAGTAGCGTAGTTTTGCCTACGCCGTTACGTCCAAGTACCACGCTGCATGCGCCTACAGGCGCTGTAAACGAGACGTCTCGTAAAATATGACTACCGCCGTAATACTGGTTGATATCGTTCACTTGTAACATGGCTGTCTCCTAAACTCTAAAACTTTTCTAATATTTCAAAGGGAATATTCGTTTGGCTCGTCTAGATGATTCGTTCGTCTATCGACCTAAGTAGGACTCAATCACTGCTTCATTGGCTTGCACTTCAGCTAACGTACCTTCGGCCAAAATCGCCCCTTGTGCCAATACTGTGACTTTTTCACTGATGGCATTGATAAAGGTCATGTCATGTTCGACTACTACTAATGTATGGTTCTTTTTGAGCCGTAGACACAGCTCAGCGGTATGTTCTGTTTCGGCATCGGTCATGCCTGCTACAGGCTCATCAAGCAAAATTAGCTTGGGGCTTTGCATTAACAGCATGCCAATCTCTAACCATTGTTTTTGCCCATGTGAAAGCAAACCAGCTGGCTTGTTAATTTTATCAGTCAAACGAATCTGCTGTAGGGTCGCGTCGAGGGTATCGCGAGTATCGGCATTGAGTTTATTAAACAAGCTTTTGACCACACGTTTGTCTTTTGGTGCAGCAAGTAATAAATTATCCATTACTGTAAAGTTTTCAAAGACAGTAGGTTTTTGAAACTTACGGCCGATACCCGCTTCAGCGATTTCTTCAGTAGATAAGCTGGCAAGGTTATGAGTCTGACCAAAAAACACGCTGCCTTCGGTAGGGCGGGTTTTACCTGTGATGACATCCATTAGCGTGGTTTTACCAGCGCCGTTGGGGCCGATGATACAGCGTAGCTCGCCTTCTTCGATATAGAGCGACAAATTATTGAGTGCGCGAAACGAATCAAACCAGACGCTCACGTCTTCTAAGTACAGAGCAATACCATGGCTAAAGTCGACGCCTGATTTTTTGGGATGACTGAGGCCGTCACGTCCATCAGTATGATCATATTCAGACAGCGCCTTAGTCGATTGTTCGGTCGATGGTGATTTATTATTTAGCATTATTGTTTCTCCTTTTTAAATCGATCGAACAAGCCCATAATGCCATTGGGTAAAAACAACGTCACGACGACGAATAGCCCGCCTAATATCAATAGCCAAAACTCAGGGTAGGCGACCGTAAAGTAGGTTTTTACAGCGTTCACTACACCAGTTCCTAAAATCGCGCCAATTAAGCTTCCTCGACCACCAGTCGCTACCCAGACGGCTATCTCAATTGAGTTAACAGGGTTCATTTCACTCGGGTTAATAATGCCGACTTGCGGCACGTATAGCGCACCAGCGATACCAGCGATGACAGCGGATAATACCCAAGCGGATAGCTTGTACCACAGCGTACGGTAGCCCAAATATTGCAAGCGGTTTTCGCTGTCACGAATCGCACCAAGTACTCGCCCATAAGGTTGGTTCATTAAATGACGCAAACCCATATAAGAGACTAACAATGCTAAGGCTGTGACAAAGCACAGCATAGAGCGGGTAGAGGCAGCAGTAATGTCATAGCCGAGTAAAGTGGTAAAACCAGTAAAGCCATTGTTGCCACCAAAGCCTGTCTCATTACGGAAGAATAGCAAGGCTGCTGCGTAGACCATGGCTTGAGTGATGATAGAAAAATAAACGCCTTTGATTTTTGAGCGAAAGGCAAAGAAACCGAAGATAAATGCAACCAAGCCCGGTACCAATATAACCAGTGCGACAGCCCACCAAAAATGCTGCGTGCCAGCCCAATACCAGGGCATTTCAGTCCAGCTCAAAAACCGCATAAAATCAGGAAGCGCATCGCCTGCTGTCTCACGTGTTAGGTACATGCCAAATGCATAACCACCCAAGGCAAAGTACAGACCATGTCCCAAGCTCAAAATACCAGCATACCCCCAGACAAGATCTAGTGCCAAAGCCACCATGGCCAGTGCCATAATTTTGCCAATCAGGGTAATCCAGTAGGCTGAAAGGTGAAAGGCTGAGGTCTCGGGCATAAGATGTAGCCAAGGCAGTATCAGTAATACGGCAAAACATAAGCCAATTAAAACAGCACTACGCGGCGTATCAGACAGTAATTTGGTCAGTATCATAGAAGTCTCCTTATTCGACAAAGCGGCCTTTGAGTGCAAATAAACCTTGTGGCCGTTTCTGAATAAACAGAATCACAAGAACCAACAACACAATCTTAGCCAATACCGCACCGATACCAATCTCAAGTACCGTACCACTCACACCAAGTCCCAAGGCGGCCAATACTGCACCCCATACTTGTCCGACCCCGCCAACGACGACGACCAAAAATGTATCAATGATATAGGTTTGACCCAGATCAGGGCCCACGTTGCCGACTTGGGCAAGGGCACAGCCAGCCATACCAGCCAGCCCAGAGCCCAGACCAAATGCCATCATATCGATACGTGCAGAGGGGATACCGACAGCACGTGCCATTTGACGGTTTTGAGTGACGGCTCGTATAAACAGACCAAAGCGGGTTTTGTTGAGTAAGTACACCAAGAGTGCCACGACAATGACGGTAAAACCAATAATGGCGATACGGTTATAAGGCAGTACCAAACTTGATGACACCTGATATGCGCCGCTGAGCCATGCCACGTTACTGACTTCAACGTTTTGCGCACCAAAAATCATCCGTACTAACTGCATCAATATTAAGCTCACGCCGAATGTCGCCAGCAAGGTCTCTAGCTCGCGGCCATATAGCGGACGAATGACAATGCGCTCAATAATCATGCCGATGATGGCGCTGACTAAAAACGCAGCTGGAATAGCAGCAAGCAAATACCAACCTGCCATATCTGGCATATAAGCCTGAAAGAAATTTTGCACCATATAAGTGGTATAAGCCCCGATCATAATCAGCTCACCATGCGCCATATTAATCACACCAAGCAAACCAAAGGTAATGGCGAGACCAAGCGCCGCTAGCAGTAAAATACTAGCGGTACTCATACCAGTGAAGATATGACCCGTCCATGTGCTGATTTCGATACGACGTGACACGCTAGATTCAGCATCGATAAGTGCAGCTTTGAGCGAGGCATCTAAGTTATCCGCAGCGAGGGCAGACTCGATATCGACCAATACTTGTGGGTTATCACTATCTGCAAGTAGATTGACTGCTGCAATCTGAGTGGGCAGGTCACCGTTTTTGAAATCAATACGAGCTTGTAGTGCCGTTAGTGCCTTTTTGACTTTAGCATTGTCCTCATTTGCTGTTGCGATGGTGATAATAGATGGGTCTACTTGGTCAATATTATCGGCCAAAATCTCTACAGCTTGCAGGCGCTGTGCTGGCTTGTCAGATGCTAGTTTTACCTTGGCTTGACCAAAGATGAGCGCTGAGCGAAGGGCATTAGTCAGGGTGATTTGTGATAAATCACTTGGCCAATCGTCAGTCTCTTTTTTATCAGGATAAGTAAACAGCTGATCTTCTTTATTCAATAAATACGTTTGCCCACCGTTGCCTTGATATAGCTCATCATTGGCAATGAATTCAACCAAACTATCTAAACTTTCAACGGATCCTGGCCAATCACTTAGCATGGCTTGGCGCTTACTAAAATCGCCAGCCACAAATTTTTGAATGGCATCGCCTGAACTTGTAGTTGCTGCTGAGGTATCTGAAGTGGTTTGAATAGAGATAGATTTGTTCGCAGGCGTGAGCAACGATTGCTCACTATGAGCGATATCCGTATCGTGGTCATGTACCTGACCATCATGATCGGCATACGCTGTGGTGACGAATGTTGTTATGCATAATGCCATCAATGCAAGTAATCGCAGAGGCACATAAATTGAAAAACGAGCCGCATGCTGCATGACTTCACTGACTGATGCTTGTGGGTTATTACCATTTTTGGACGATGTTTGCCCTACAAACGGGCGTAAAGTATGGTGCTGCATGTGCGGCTCCCTGTTTTTCACAGACAACAAACCCTTAGCCACTACTGCCTAGCGTACTAAGCGATAGAAGAGTTGATAAGGTTTGGCGTTATTTAAAAGTTAAGAATAAGTGTTAAAAATAAATGTGAAAAGTAGGCGTTAGGATTGTTATCAGTGTCGTTTATCCATCCGCCTACTATTCAATTACTATCCACGTGCTTTTCAGTACTGACTTATTTAGGGAATAGCTTATTTAGGAATGTACTCGCTCCATGGCTGGGCTTGGATGACTTCTGGCGTTTTGAAAATCGTATCAAACTGTCCGTCGGCACGAATTTGACCAATCATGACAGGCTTCCATAGGTGATGATTTTCTTCATCCATTTTTAATGTATAACCTGAAGGTGCATCGAACGTTTGTCCCGCCATGCTAATACGTACTTTATCAACATCAGTCGTACCTGCTTTTTCGACAGCTTGCTTCCACATATTGATACCGACATAAGTAGCTTCCATTGGATCATTGGTCACGACTTTTTCAGCATTTGGTAGTTTTTGGTCCAATGCATACTGCTTATAGCGTTTGGTGAAGGCACTGTTGTTCGGGTTTTTGATCGACATAAAGTAGTTCCACGCTGCCAAATGCCCTTGTAGCAGACTGGTATCGATACCGCGTAGCTCTTCTTCACCGACTGAGAATGCCATGACTGGAATATCTGACGCTTTGATACCTTGGTTCGCTAGTTCACGATAGAACGGAACGTTTGAGTCGCCATTGATGGTCGAGATAACCGCGGTCTTTTTGCCCGTTGAGAACTTTTTAACGTTAGATACGATGGTTTGATAATTGCTGAAACCAAATGGTGTGTACTCTTCCATGATGTCTGCATCAGCCACGCCTTTTGATTTCAAAAATGCCTTTAAAATCTGGTTGGTGGTGCGTGGATAGACGTAATCAGTACCTAACAATACAAAGCGCTCTGCACCGCCGCCTTCTTCGCTCATTAAATACTCTACTGCCGGAATGGCTTGCTGGTTTGGTGCCGCACCAGTGTAAAAGATGTTTTCTGATTGCTCTTGTCCTTCGTACTGCACTGGATAGAACATCAATCCGTTTAACTCTTCAACCACAGGTAATACCGATTTACGCGATACCGATGTCCAACCACCAAAGATAACATCTACTTTGTCTTGAGTGAGTAGCTGACGGGCTTTTTCAGCGAATAGTGGCCAATCAGAAGCAGGGTCGACAACTACTGGTTCGAGTTGCTTACCAAGCACGCCGCCATTGGCATTGATTTCATCAATCGTCATCAACGCGGTGTCTTTTAGAGAGGTTTCAGAGATGGCCATGGTGCCAGACAGCGAATGTAGTATGCCGACTTTGATCGTGTCGCCATCAGCAGCAGGCTCGGTGGTTGTTTCTGTGCTGGTTTCAGCGGTTGTCTCTGTCGATGCTGCAGTTTCGGCAGGTTTTTGACAACCAATAAGACTGAAGCTGCCAACGACGGCCACCGCTAGTAACGAAAAACGTGATTTGATTTTTTCGTGTGATTGAGGGTCTACTACTTGAGTGTTGGCTAAAATTGGTAACGAAAACATGGACATCTCCTAATAAATACAAAAGGTAAAATAATGTTCCTGAACAACTATTAGGAGTTCAAGTTCCGTGCCAAGTTAAAAAAGCCAATAATAGAGTAATAATTGAGCAATAATTAAGTTCTGATTAATATATTCATTAATTTAGTGCAGGATGGTAAATAAATTGCACCATAAAGGGGAGATGAACAAAAAAATGGTGCAATATTAAAAACCAAATTGTTAAGACTGAACAGATGCCATATGAAGAGATTTATCGCTAAAGGCGCTGTTTACTAAAAATGCTGTCTGCCAAAAGCATTTATTGCCAAAGACCTGCAAAACGGCTACGGTAATATCTCTAAGATAGTTACTATTTTGCGCGTTGAGCCAATGCGTGGCTGCCATGATGGATTTTACTGCTAAGGAATGATGTATGAACGCACAATTAACGGATTCGCCTGTCTCAACAGACCATGGCAGCGTATTACCGCCACTTAACCAAATGACTAGATTTGCTATCTTGCCATTTGTACTTGGTAGTAGTGGCATCTTGGGATTGTCTTCGGTGCAAGCGGCCACCAGTAGCGTCGAGCAAGTGACCATTTATCAAGGGCTGGCAAGCGTGACGCGCGCATTGCCTATTACAGGTAGCGGTGAGCAAATGGTGGTGTTTTCGTGCCTGTCACCTTATATGGATAAAGAAAGTCTAAGCGTACAAGCGACGAATAATGTCAACGTTGGGGAAGTCAGTATCGAAGAGCTGACAGGTGAGCAGGCAGCCCAATGCCAGTATCAAGGTGATGCCAAAGTACAGACGCAGCAAAATACCCTAGCCAATATCAATGCTGAATTAGAAGCGGCACGGTTAGCAAAGGCCTACTTGCAGAATTTGACCAAAGCCACGCAAGTCAATACAGACAATACGATTGCCAATAATGCACGCGATATAGAAACTCAAGCAACCAGTATTAACCAAAGAATTTTAGAGATTCAACAGCGACAAGCGCGTGCCCAAGATACACTGAATCAACTGATGGCAGGCAGCGCGACATCGACCTTTAACAAGGTGACACAGGTGAGTGTACGTACGGCAAGCCGCTCGCCAAGTAGTATTAAGTTGCATTATCAAGTGCAAGGTGCAGGTTGGGAGCCTGCGTATCAAGCTCGCCTAAACACAAATAGTGATCAATTGAGTATCACAGCATCTGCGATTATTGCTCAGCAAACTGGTGAGAACTGGACAAACGTACCACTGACACTCAGCACCGTGAATCCCAACCAAAGTACGACGGGGCAACTGCCGTATGTACAGCGTCTATCATTGTATGAAGAGAGCGAAGATACTCGAGTAAGACGCGAGCTACCTATGATGGATGCGTCCCCTGTTATGATGGAAGAGCCTGCTTATAACAAAGGCGCAGGCGCAGCTATGGTACCGCTACCGAATTTTACAGTCAGTAGCCAAAACAAGAATGGCATCATCGAGTATCGTTTACCGCAGTTGGTCAGTATTCCGAGTGACGGGAGACGTGTACGAACCGTGATTGGGGAGCAGGTAGGTAATAGTAAGCTCTGGATTCGCAGTACGCCAAGTGTTGAGACTGCTGCCTACTGGTATGCATCAGCGCCGTTTTTGACGCCGGACTGGGTCGATGGTTCGCTACAGTTGTACCGTGATGACAATTATGTAGGTCAGTCGCGTTATAATTATCAAGTGCTAAAAGAGCAGGGGATTGGATTTGGTCGTGACTCAAATATGCTCGTAAAAGAGCTGACCAATGAAGATAAGCAAGGTGAAAAAGGTGTGCTAAACCGTACGCAAACACTGACGACCACCAAAGCCTATCAATTTACCAATCAGCACAATCGCAACGTACGCTTGCAAGTACTGGGCAGTGAGCCTATCAGTCGTGACGATAGTTTAAAAGTTGCAGTGACGCATACGCCGCCTGTGACTGAGCGAGATTGGAATGACAATCAAGGTATGGTGGCGTGGGAATTTAACTTACCAAGTAAGCAATCACAAGTAATACGTTCAACCTCTCAAATTAGTTATCCTGCCAATAAATTGCTAACTGGCAATTAACAAGTACTATCTATAAAGGCTACCTTATTAATAGGTAAAGTCTGAAATAATATCTTTGCCTCTATTAAGAATTACCCGCACAACGAAAATTATTATAAAAGGAAAGCTATGTGTATTGTCGCTATTGCTTGGCAATTATTTGATGAGTTACCGCTAGTACTATTGTCTAATCGTGATGAGTTTTTGCAGCGCCCAACTGAGCCGCTCCACCAGTGGTCTGATCGACCTATTTATGCTGGACGTGATAAACAAAGCGGTGGTACGTGGTTAGGCATTCATCAGCACGCGTCACCAGCGCAGAGTGCAGAGTATTATGAACAAAATGGTCGTTGGGCTGCGGTATTAAATTTCCGTGATGGAGTGCAGGCAAGCAGTGATGAGCGCTCGCGGGGCGCACTAGTCACTGAGTTTTTAACAGGAACTCTAAGTCCGATGGATTTTGCACGGCAGATTGATTTGCAAGATTATGCGGGTTTTAATCTGATTATTGGCGACGCTGCGCAAGCTGTGATCGTCAACAATCGTGGTCATGCACCCACGCCATTATATTCAGGTCTACATGTTATCTCTAATGGTCAACCAGAGGACAGCTGGTTTAAGACAGAGCGGTTGCGCGGGCGACTACGTCAAGAAGTGCTGCCATTGATTGCGGAGGATAGCTCGCCTGCGTACTGGCAAGCGGCGGCTTTCAATGTCTTGTCAGATAGTACCAAAGCACCAGAAGACAAACTGCCTGTTACTGGCGTGGCATTTGAGGTGGAGCAGATGTTATCGTCTGTTTATATTGAACCCGTCGCTTTTGGCGATACCAAAACCAGTAAACCTACTTATGGTACTCGCACTCAAAGCATCTTAACGTTGCGCAAAGAGAGCGATGCAGATTGTATTGCTAATATTATTAGCCGTGAGTTTGACAATCATAATCATAGTCACTAACAATGACTGTTAAGAGATAATAAAAAAACACCCACGGTAATTGCTAACATTCTAGCTACTATCGTGGGTGTTTTGCATTGTACTATTGAGTGACTCATTACATAAGCAAATGATTATTTTGCTCAGGAATGATCAGCTCTTG
>Ga0209295_1000568_pt1 | contig 16307 bp, 14 predicted proteins | sample Porto_5metaG_FD_187428 | JGI IMG/M metagenome (GOLD analysis project Ga0209295, IMG submission 187428) | Marine algal microbial communities from Porto, Portugal - Porto_5 metaG (SPAdes) (version 2) | ecosystem: Host-associated > Algae > Red algae > Unclassified | place: Portugal: Porto... | reverse complement strand
AAGAAAATAAATAACTTGCCCCATTATACTTGTTCTTTTCCCTTCTAAAAAACACAAAAAATAGTTCCGTAGCTATGGCTATGCAACGATTTTTTGAATTCTTTAGAAGAAAAAATTACGGCGCATAATGGGGCAAGTTATTTATTTTCTTTCACTAAGCTGTAATAGCTTCCGATTTATTCTTGGCAGTAGCTTCCATATAACGCTCAATCAATTCCGGCACTTTCTCAAATGCGGCTGCCAAACCTTTGTTGGTGCGTGTCGGAATAAACTGAATTTGGTTGTTGTTAGCCGCCAAAAAACCAATTGGCTCAATGCCCATACCGGCACCGACACCAAGGCCTTCACCGTGGCTGCCTCCCTTTCCTTCTTCGCCTTCGCCACCACCTGTACCGAAGCCCATACCTACGCGAATGACCGGAATACAGGAAAAATCTCCAAGTTGAAAAGGCTCGCCAACAACGGTTTCCGTCTTGGCTTCAGCCTCCATAAAGTCAGTAATTTGCCCTATCAATGATTCAAATTGAACTTCCATATTTTATATATTTATTTTGTGAAAAAATGATTTACGTTGCCAAATTAATGCACGCAAGACCCAAATTCCTTTGTTTTCAATCAAAACCCGTACGTCTATTTTACCTTCATAATTAATCGAAAAGTTGTGTTTACCTCTATCCAAAGAATAGAAAACAGGGAATAAATAAGCATTCACCACATAATCGTCAGTGTCCAAATTTATTTTACATATTCTTATTTTGAATGAATGTAAAATTCTATTAAACAAGTTAAAACGTTTTTTTGCTATTGCCCATGATAATTTCTTTTTTGTCTTTTTCTTCTTTTTCTCTATTGGTTCAGTTGTCTTTTTCTTTTTTATGCGTAACAAATAAATTTTTTTTCGGAAAAATAAAATCCGCAAATTCAACAACAATTCATCCGGCATAAATACCAACCGCCCCTGCACCAAACCACCCCAACCCATTCTCACAAAATCGCCCTCCGAACTAATCTCCAATTGCAAAGGTGCGAAGAGTAAAAAACTCAACACCAACAATAAAAGAATCAATAATATCCATAAGACAATTACCATTTTGATTTAATTTGCTACAAAGATAAGCTCTATAAATATATGAAGAACTGATAAGTGTCATCATTGAAAATGACTTTTATCAAGGTAGGTTATTTTTTGAATGAGAAAATAATGGACATCCTATCGGGCAGAGATTTAGACTTTTTGTTTAAGTAAAAGAAAATAAATAACTTGCCCCATTATACTTGTTCTTTTTCCCTCTAAAAAACACAAAAAATAGTTCCGTAGCAATGCTATGCAACGATTTTTTGAATTCTTTAGAAGAAAAAACTACGGCGCATTATGTAACAATTTATTTAATTTCTTTCGGAATTGACCATTAATTGGGCAGCACCATTAGGTGCAAAATATTGGTAGCTTTTTATGTGAAAAAATCGTACAGAGTGCCTTTAGGTACTCAATATTGTGAACCTAAAGGCTCACCGGCATATATTTTTATTAGATTGTTACCAATATTCGACCTCTAACGAGGTCATTGAGGATTTTGCCCAATTAATGGTCAATTCCGATTTCTTTTACTAACAGTAAAATAAATTGAAAGAATGATATGAATATTCCAATTATTAAAATTATGTGCATATAATTGATTTTTTCTCCGACTTATTATTTTTTCGTTGCTTATTTAATTCCTGATATTAAATACACTGTTTCACAAATTTATTTACTTTTTTGAGTATTTCTTTTAAAATGACTCTTCACCAAAAAATCCTTAAATACAGTGAGTATTCGCGTCATTTTTGATTCGATTCATTTCAAAATAAACGTCAAAAAATGTAAATAAATTTATAAAACAGTGTATTAAAGGTTTTTCAACATCAATTTTTTATACATTTGAATTGGCATCATTCCTATTTCTCTTCTTCTTTTATCTAAGTTTTTTAAATCTTTTGTCGGTTCCAATTCAACGGTTTTATTTTTTGGATCTACATTTGAAAATTGAGTACCATATAGTTGTTTTTCTCCATTATTGACCTTAATTCTATCGTACAGATATGCAAAACTCTGCCCGTCCAAATCTCCATTTTTCACTGCCTTTTCTATGTTTTTAAGTTGAGATTTCTGCCATTCTTTATCCATATCAGCATGTTGAATGATAAAAAACACCCCTCGCATGGCATCTTTCCCAACCAAGTTTTGTGTCGGGAAGCCATGTTTGGAAATGATTTCTTTTAATCTGTTTCTATTGTCCTCGTCAATTTTTACGCCCGAATCTTTACTTATCAGCGTGGTATCAATATTATATTTAGCTATAATGTTATCCATAAAAATTCCTCTACTGGCTTGGTCGTCAACATACATTTTGACTATCTCCATTTGCAATTCTTTGTTGTCAATATTTTCTCTTGGAATGGTCTTACAATGTATATTTTTTCTTAATGATTTAATGCTGCATATTTCAGTTTTGATTGCTGTATTTTGGGTTTCCATTATCTTTGCGATTTCACTCCTTTTATTGAGTTTTGATTTTACTTCTAATCCTGTAATCAAGAACTTCAAGTCTAATTCTTGCTCTTTTGCTAATAAGGAATCAAATTGCCCATTAGCCAATTCAAGCTCGTTTTCCATTGAATTGCCAATCATACGCCAGCCTTGTTTCCATAGCTTTTCTTCCTTAATTAATATTGATTTAGTCTTACATGAATAAATCGAACTCAATATACTCAAGCAAATTAGTTTTATTATAATGTATTTCATTGTGTCTCTCTTAAATAAACGCATTTTTTTATTTATCCAAACAGAATAAACGAAAAGTGTTTTTGTAATATGAGTTTTAAATTGAAGGATAAACGTGAGTCGGCGGACATTTTTAAAATCTATCAATACCCCACATCTTTTCGGTTGCGTGAGTCGGCGGACATTTTTAAAATGTTAGGCAACAGCGTTTTTGTATTTTATTGAAAATAAATATTTTACACAATTAAAATAAAATTATTTATGAATAAAAGAGTTAAACTCTCGACACGTATTTTTTATTATTTGTAAATTATTTCATTAAAATATTTTTATTATTTTTTAAAATAAATTTTGTAATTAACTTATTTTTAAATAAAAACATAAATACATCTCGCCTGACATTTTAAAAATGTCCGTCGAGTAGGCTTCCCGACAAATGTGAGTTATCGTTAGATTTTAAAAATGTCCAACGAGTTAGCTTCCCGAATCAATCCCTCTTTTCAATAGGAGTAATCAATCTATACGGATCATCTGACGGCACAAAAAACGGAAGTTCACTTACACTACCACCGCCATTTTCGGAGTTGACTTTTATCCTGATGCGCCCGGCTTCCATCGGTGAAAGTGCTTTAATGTCAAAGCTGATTTCTTTCACTTCGCCTGGCATAATTCTGGCGATTTTGGTGTTTCGTTTTGTACGCTCAATATCGACGGCATGAGGGGTTTCTATTGAAATATCTACATTGTCGATGACTTGTTTTCCTTTATTTCGTACTTTTACATTATACCTTCTTGTTTTGCCTAATCTTACTTTTTTTAAAGTGTCCACTTCGATTTCAAGGCTACTCGACATCGCTATCGGTACAGTTTCTACTATCTTTTCATTGACTTTTAAGATATGATATAGCTCCACACCCGCAGGAACGGTTTGGGGTATATCCAATTCGTATTCATCTTTAAATTGCTTCAATCTTTGGATGCGTTCCTTTTTCTCTACTGTTGAATACACAAAATCAGGGAATTTTTTGCTCTCTGGAATATCTCCAATAATTTGCATACTTAAATCGGTAATAGTATCGCCAAGACCGGCATAAGTGATGTTCAATTTGCTGGATAATGTGCGACCAAAACCGGCATTTCCAAAGTTGACTTCGTTCAGAATTTGCAGATTGCCGACTTGCCTTCCTGCAAGTGCTGCCCCGGCTGTAGGACTTCCACAGGACCAATGACCCGGATTCCAATACCCTTGCTCACAAAGTTCTCTTACCCAAGCACTTTTAGCGATAAATTGCTCCGGTGCATTGCAGGTATTACGGGCATAACTTACATCGGGGTAGTAATCCGAAGCCTCTCCATAATCCCAATTGTCATCAGCCATTACGATTACATCATTGAAGCTACTGGTTGCGACACCGCGATTGGTTCCAAAGTCTGTTCTGGTTTCGGGAATCATATTTACGTATTGATGAGGGTGCAAAATCAGCCACTCATTTGTACTGCCGTTGGGTGTAAGAAATTCTGTCCACGTATCAAATGTCCAGTTGGCTTCTCCCGTTTCCAATGCAGCGTCAGCCGTAGCCGGATGAGCGGGTATGCCGACTGCGCGTAAGAGGGCGGTGAGTACATTTGCATCGTCCGCGCATTGAGCTTCGGTATAATTTTCCAACATATCTATGACATCATTGGAATGATAATTCAGGCTATAACTAAATAGATTTTCCTCTGCATCACAGATTTTTTGTGCTGCCTGTTTCGTGTCGGTTGAGCCTGAGGCGGCTTTGATGGCTATGTCAAAAACACGTTTGTCGTCGGGGTGAAGGTGATACACCAATGCCCGCAGACCATTATTATTAGCCCCAAACCATATACCTGTTTCATTGAATGAAAAGCGACTTGGTCCGTTGACATCAGCCGGATTGAAGATGACATAAAATGGAATGTCAAGGTCTTCTTGTCCGCAATTTGATTCAATTTTGAAGACATATTTTCCAACCGGAATTTCATTTGGCACTGCCCAATTCCAGTCAGATTGCCAGTCCCAGGTAATTGAATAATATCCCGGAAAGATAGCTTTCGTATTGATGTTTTTGATTTTCTGATTGTCGGGCGTTATGATGGATGCTGATATTTCTATGTCATCATCTTCGCAGCAAGTGACGATTTTGACCGAAGGGGCATTGGTACTTCCACGTAAGAAAACGGGCGCGTCAATTTGACTTTCTCCGGCTTCTGCCATAAAAAATAATTCACCTGCCGAGATTTCAGCAAGCGGACTTGACGATTGATTGACGACCGTAACGGAATTTGATTTGGGACTCACCGTTTGCCCTGCGTACTGAACAGCCGTAATAATATCGCCTGTATTGAGATTGGCATTATTATTCAAACTCAAGACCAAATCGCCATATCTGCCACCGCCATAACCGATAATCGTCGTATTATTTTTCAGGATGACGACATGTGAATTATTTACGGTATTTTGAACAACCACAAACTTATTATACTTGCAAATTGGTTCAATCAAGAGGGGTTTTAGCAATTTATCTTGGGGTTTTTCCGGGTCTGAGGGAGGGGAGTCATTTCCGCATAATTCTTGGGTAGCGGTTATCACCGAATTGGCGGTCATGGGAACGTTGATTGCTGCCCAATTTGCGCTGCCGGTGGTATATCCTCCGCCAACTACGTTGCCATTGTCATAAATCGTGAGCTTTGCTCCGGTCAATAAATTGGAAAGCGTAACCGCATCATTTCCAACAAAAAGTGACTGCGGATCGACTACGGGGCTTGGCATCGGATTAGGCGCAGGGGTGACGCTTGCGCTATTGGAAAAATCACTTTCTTTGAGTTTGTTTTGGTCTTTTTTGCAGGCAAATTGTTTGGCATTGACTACTCTGTTTGCCGTCAGGGGAGTGACCCAAACGGGTTTTCCGGCATCGGCACTATGCCCTTGTCCAACGATTGTTCCGCCTTCATAAACTTCTACAAAAACACTTGGATTGAGATTGGAAACGGGAACAATTTGTCCACATTCATACAGCGATTGATTGATTTCGGGCTTATTTAAGGTGAGATTTGGCAGTGGTTCGACGACTATCGGATGTATTGATTTGATACTTGTTTTGCCATTGACGGTTTGGGTGGCAGAAATGACCTCGCCCACTTTGAGCGGTCTGCCAATTTGAATATCTTCGAAGCTATAATCCGATACTATTTCAGCAATCAATTCAGTATCATTTGCATAGACTTTAATGGTCGCTTTTGGTACAAAGCCGGAAATATGTACTTCTTCTGCACATTCATATATCGGAGAAAAAACGATTGGAGGGGAGAGTTCGCCGCCTTCATCAATCGGGAAGTCTTCATTGATTTCAATTTTGGCTTCTACCGGAGGATTTTCATCGTTTCTGCATCCGTCACTTGAGAAGGCGGTGATTAATAATGTCAGAGGGATTAGCATTTTGTAAAAATGAGTGATTTTCATATCTCTGATTTTTTTAATGAATAACTGACCTTAATTGGTCAAATTTTTTGTTCATGGTCTGTTTGACCACTTTATTTTTAATCCAATATTTAATTGGGTTTAAAAACGTTTCGGACTTTGCCAAATATTCATCCGTATTATCGGATTGTTGCTGTCCGCCAATTTTGTTGGTTTTGTATATTCGTTAAGTGTTGACATGCTCAATTTTTTATTTGTCTCAACGGAGTCAATCCAATCGTTGATGATTTCATCGGCAAGTCTGACTGTTGATTTACCGTGCGACCCATTTTCAATTTTATAGTATTTTTTATTTGTATTATTCCAATTTTTATATATTAAATCACATCCTTTTTCATCTACAATATTATCACTCAACCCATAAATTAATAGTAAAGGATATTTGGCTTTCTGTGAATAATCAATCATGTGCTTCATGATTTTTTGAGATTGTAACATCGTATGCAGACTGAAATATTTGACCAACAAAGGGTCGTTTGCCCGCGCTTCTGATTCTTTTCTATCTTCTTCATTTTCAATCAATTCGGGGTTTCCTGCCATATTGACTATTGGTTTGTGTCTTGCAAAAATGTAGTATGCGGCATACTTTAGATATTCGCCGAAACCCGGTGACATGCCCTTAGATACCTTGCGGATATAAGGCGGATTGACCAAGATTGCGCCACTGATATGTTCTGTTTTTTCTGCAATTGCCAGCAAAATCGCGCAAGACATGCTATGCCCAAAAAGTATCGTGGGTTTTATTAATTTATAATCTTTATTATGTGTAATAATTTCAATATAATCCTCAATGAAAAGTGAAAAATCGGAAATATCACCTCGTTTTCCATCAGAATAACCGGTACCACGCGGATGAATGACGACGACCCGATTTTTACCGTTACTCAATTGCTCAATGACCTCCTTTTCTTTGTGATGATTGATACCCGTAATCCCCGAAATGATAAAAATTGTAGCCTCGTATGCTTGTACGGGCGTATGGTCATACACGAAGATGTTGTTTCCGTCCTTTGTCCGAAAAAAATGACCTTCGCTATCGCTTGGTATTTTCGGTTTGGAAGGATTTTGCATCGTCATACACGAATTAAAAACAAGGACTGAAATCATTGTGATACAAAATCTCATTAATCAGACATTTGCTTGACAGACAATTTTTCATCTATATTATTCATGCGGATATTTTCTATGTAATCATCAAATTTTGACTTGAAAAAATCATTGAAATGTGCTTCGGTAATCATGGGTTTTTCTGACGGCGTGGGCGACCAATCTTCATCATCTTTCTTTAGTACAGACAATGAAAAACCATCGGTCGTCTTCACAAATTTCCCACCCACTTCTTTGGCTTGATTCAATACGCTCATGTAGCCGAATTTATTATTTTTCTTTTTCTCGCTCGTTTCGCAAGTCACCGCAAAATGGATGTTTTTGGATGCTTTGACAGATTTTTTAATGACATTATGCAGTGGTGCAATCAAAGTACCTGCCCAGTTAGGTCCCCAAATAACGACCTCATCATATTCTTCTAATTTTTTAGTTGAAATGTTTGTTCCAATACCCCATTTCAGCATGGAAAACATGACGAGTAGAAGCGTATTGTTGATAATAGGCTTGATGCCTTCGATGTCCGCACCTAATTTTTGGGCAGTTTTTTCCGCGAAAAATTTGCTGTTACCCGTTTTACTGTAATAGAGAATTAAATATTTTTTCATAATATAAAATTTAATTAGATTTTCTTACTACTTAGCTGCTTACAAATTATTTTGGAATAAAGTCTATTTTATGAAAGTTATTATCATCAAATTTTTGATGCTAAAAAACAAGAACAAACATCACACGACCCTATCAATTCCCATCCGCCGAATCTGAAACCCAATCAGCGGACCTGCTAAAATCGAAGATGCCAATGCTGCAAACACAATAGCTACAAATATGGTCTGTCCGATGAGTTGGAGTTCGAGGGCGAGTGTGGCGACTACAATTTCCATCGCTCCGCCCGGAATAAAGATATAACCCATTAATACAGAAGCTTTTGGAGATTCTTTGCCCAGCCTTGCGCCTATCCAAGCACCTACAAATTTACCTACAATTGCAATTGCACAAAAGATAAGGGTTGGCATGAGTTCCATACCCACCAGAAAATCTATTTTCAACCCAAGTGTTGCAAAAAAGAGGGGAACAAAAATGGCGTGTAGCGTATCGGAAACGCTACTACGAAGGTTGTCTGACACGCCATCTGTACTTTTGGCAATAGCACCCGCAAGAAAGAAACCCAAAATCGCATGAATCCCCAACCATTGTGTGATCGCACCGCAAAGCAATCCCACACTAATGATGAGCGACTGTGTAGCTGCGGGTTGGGTGAGTGGCGTGGTTTTGACCCATTTTAATGCGACATTCAATATTTTAGGACCAAGCACCAAACTCAAGACGACAAACCCAATGACACTCAATGCATTGGTAGTCAATTCGACAGCACCCATCGCATGACTCCCTACCAGAGACATCACGATAGTAAACAAAAACCAACCGAAAATATCATTAATCGCACAGGCGGAAAGCGCGAGCGAAGCCTGCGGAGTCTTGATAATTTCGAGGTCTTCGAGCGAACGCGCCACTACAGATATGGCAGTGATAGAACCCGCCACCGACAAAAATAAAGCAAATGAAAAGGCATTGGCTTTTTCGCCCCAATAGACTGTATCAAAGGTGCTAAACACCGGAAAACCAATAGCAATCGGCAATACCACCCCAATGATACCAATCAGTAGAGCCGCCCGACCACTACGCAATGCTCGCCCCACATCAACATGAAAACCCGAAGACAATAAAAGAAAAAATACGCCCAACCAAGATACCGTTTCGAGCATAATGGATTGCGTAGGGTCGGCGGGAAAAAGCCCACCTTGTAAGGCAGGAAATACCCGCCCAAATAGCGTTGGTCCCAACAAAATACCCGCCAAAATATCACCCGCAATGGCAGGAATCTTAAACGATTCGCAGATAACACTAAGCGTGCGCGCACAACCAAGAATGATAAGAACTTGTACCAGAAAAAGTAATATGTGACTCTCGTTGAGGTAGTGCATATTGAATGAGTGAATGAATGAGTGAATGAATGAGTGAATGTATGTGTGAATGAATGAATGTATGTGTGAATGTGTGAATGTGTAAATGTGTGAATGTGTGAGTGAATGTAGATAACTAACTGATAATTAATTATTTAAAAATAAACTAATAATGTTTTTTGAATCAACTAATTGATGAACAAAGTGATTCATTCATTCATTCATTCATTCATTGAACTTATCTTTGCTTTTTACCCTCATCGAATTATAATGATTATATACGGTATTGATAAAACTCAAAATTATTCCGATGCCTATAAATATGTAAAATATTGCAAATATCTTCCCTCCGTCTGTCTGCGGCGAGAAATCGCCATAGCCTATCGTAGTCAATGTGATGACCGAAAAATAAACTGAATCTATCCAATTCCACCCTTCCAGATAGTGAAATGCGACACTCCCAAAGGCAATAATTACCGCAGTGGTAATGAGTAAATCTTGATATTCTTTATCCTTTAAAAAGGAAATTAGTGTTCTGGTTAATAACATTTTATATGAACAATATTTTTGTATTATTTACTTGTATGTATATTCAAAATAGCTCGCTCTTTATTGGTTTCTTTTTTTATGAAAAGCAAATAACAATATCTCAAAAATAACACAACAAAAACAGCGACAAATATCCACAAATAACGCTTCACAAAGGCAGGAAAATATGCACCCAAAATCAGCGCAGGAATAGCTCCGTAGGTTTTTAACAATGCAGTAGATATATTTATTTTATTCTTTATGTATTTCCTTAGGATTTACTAAATTATCAGAAGTATCATCGTTAGGATTGGTTCTGACGTAAAAGCCGTAATTAGCTTCTACTCCGTGGATGTTTGGAATTTCGATTATACCACCTTTTAGCAATTGTCCTAATTCTTGGGGGTGTAAAGTATATCCGCTTTCCAATTCTATCAAACCGACTGATTCTCCATAAGCTCCTTTTACTTGAAAGCTATCGTGCCGGATATTTGAAATTTTATCGCGATTTAGCCCTGCAAATGCTAAAATACTATGGGTATAATGACCATTTAAAACCCAAGAATCTTTGCCAAATTCCATAAGAGGGATTCCTTCATCGCCTGAAATTCCTCCAACATTGCCTATCATTGACGACAAGGCATTTGCAACTTCTTCACGAAATGCTCCACGAATAAGGTTAGGGGCTTTCTCAGCCTCATCAAATTTGGGTGCTACTAATGTCGAATCAAGTATCCAACCAATCGGACCAATTGCAAAGAGAAATACCCTTAGTAACTTAATATACCAAGGCGTATCGACATCAACACTAATTCCACTTGTAAATACATCTATATACCCATCGTCACCCCAGCTGCGGATTGCCCCATTTGAGCTATAAAATTTCCTAAAAAATAACAACACTATTCCGTTCCAATCAATGGTAGCGCCTGATTTTTCTGCACTACCTTTGATTTCAATGCCCAAGTTGTGCATTTTTACTTCAATGGATTTAATTGTCGCTCCTTCCACTGACTTTCCAATTTTAGAACGTGCATTGAAACCAAGTACCAAATCCATAGCATCTCTCGATATTATGATCTGGATTCCCGTACCATTTGGAACAATAGACGGGTTATTCGGGATTTGAGCGGACTCTCCCGGTAAGGCTATAGTAGCGATTAAAGAAGGAGTTGTGGGGAGCATTTCGCTTTGACTTACATTGGGCTTGTTGGGTTGCCCCCTTGGGAATCCAACTGAAATATGCTCTATTTCCGAAACATTACCCAAATAAAAATCTGTACTCCATGTCGAACGATTGGGAATATCGTCACCAAATGCAGCATGCTCTAATCCGGATATCAATGAATCAAAGATAGGTATATCCATTTGTTGGAGAATATCGTTAATTTGACCGACTGCAAATGTGCCTACTAAGCCTCCAATATCTGCCGGATTTGCTTCTTCAACTTCAGAAACAGATAACGCAGCAACAGGAGATAGACCGGAGACAGCTCTTACAAATGGTTGCAATCTTAGCCAAACATCAAAGTCGATAGGCGCAGCATCACCATTTGTAAACCTACCAATTATTTGTAGCCCCAATCGAGGGTTAGTTGTAGCGTCTCTAACCTCAACAATTGGTTCATTTATTTCAATTTGGATACTGCCAAATTCAAATGTTGAAGGGATAACATTTAAAGCATAGAGCGAAGTTATTATACCCTTGATTAAATCTGTATTTATGCCTACTGCGATTTTGACTTGTGAGAGATTCATAATTTTACAGTTTTGGTTATTTATTTCTTCAATCAAAGAGTGTCAAGGCAAATTCGAGGATAGTATCCCTTTGATTGAGCCAATCTTCTGCCGAAATTTGTACATGAATATCGGGGTCAATGCCGCCTTCGGTTTCGATGCCTTCGGGCGTAACGAACTGCGTAGCTGACACACGCAAAAGCCAGCCATTGGAGAGTTCTTTGTAAGTTGGAATGCCCGAACCTCCGCCTGTTTTGTCGCCTACAATCGTTACGTTTTCCAACTCATTCATGTACTGAACAAAGTAATTTGTTGTACTGTAACAGCTTCGATTGGTGAGTACAACAACTGGTTTTAGGAAGATGTCTGAACTTGTACTTCCCTCATAATCAGTTAGATAGCTATCAATTGTTTCATCATGCCATGCTGTAAAATCGTTGTGGTTTAGCCCGTTGCGTTCTCGTCGTTTGCCGACCAATACCGATTCGCTTGTATAACGCGAAGCCCATCTTCTTGCATTACCCAATATCCCCCCGCCGTTGTCGCGTACATCTATTATCATGCCTTTGTGTTCGCTGAATTTATCAATAATATAGTCCAAATGTTTGCCCTCAACCGAATTGGAAAAATCACCGTTATACACGTAACCAACTTCCCCAAAATCATACACAATGAAAGGACCGACAATCTGTTGTTCTTCCGAAAAATAGGCACGTTCTATCAAGTCATAAGAAAAATTTGCATCGGCTTCAAGAAACCATGTCCAATTTCTACTGCGGTCAAAATCAGAGGTCAGATTCACATGACCATCGTGCAAACGATATAACATCCGTGCCAATACATTGAATAAATCTTCATCCGTCATACCTTCGTCTATTTGTGCTGAGTATTCATCGTACAATTCATTCCAATCCACGTTTTTATAATCAAAATAAGAATAATTGCGGTCAATAAATTGCCACACTTCATCAAAAACCTCCCGCGAATTTGAGTTGCTCATGTCATCCATGAAGACTTTTTCGCAACTTGTTGCCAAACAAATTATCGCTACACTCAACATTATTTTACAAATTATTTTCATTTTATATAATTTAAATTGCGTTAATTAAAAAAATAAAAACAAGAGCATGACGACCATTGACGACCTTTTGAAATTCATTGTCTTTATTGTGCAGAAAAGTCCATTGATAAGAGATTCGATACAAGTTAGGATTATTTTTTCTGACGGGAATTATCAGACCGACTTGGGCGTTGACCCGATTCGCCCCACCTGTTATTTTAACATTATCTCGCCAAACCGGAGACGAAATCGCATAATTTGGACGAGAAACGTAATATAAAAAGGGAACTTGTGCATCTGCGAAAAATACCCATGCACTAAATCGCCCACTTCGGCGAATCGCTTGCTCATAATACGCAGCTATTCCTATCGAACCCAGCAATTCCCAATTGACAATATTATTGGATAAATCCTTTGTAACACGTGTATTTGAAACAATATTTGCTACGGGACCGACTGCAAAAATATAATCATTACGTTTGGGTAGTTGGTACAAGTGCGTATAATTGAATTGCGTCCAAATTTGATGAGAAAGCATGTCGTAAGGCGATAACAATCGCTCATACCCGGCCTGCATACTGTATTCTCGTACCTTATTTTTACGATATGTTTTACCACCTGCATACAAACCAATTCCCGAACCGCTCTGAACCAAACTCGACATTCGTTCATCCAAAACATTGCTTTTGCTAAAGACAAAACCTATATTGAAGTACTTCGTAGTTTCGGAAAGACGCAACTCTTTTTTTGCTTTTCTTTGTTCTTTTTTATCTACATTTTGTGCAAAAGATAAATTTATAGAAAGGAAAATAAAGGTAATTACACTAAAATAATAATAAATATATAATAAATTATTCATTGTAAAATATTTATTTGCTTTGCCATTTATTCTTCCAACCACTCCAAAGCCGCATCTCTTTCATCTATGGTAAATGCCTGCATCTGCATACGGGGTGTGATGACGTTTTCAACTTGCGTGGCATTTCTGACCCATTTGATATCGGATACAATGGCGTATTTTTCGACTTTCCCGATGAGTTTGAGGTCTAATCCGATACCATTTATCAAGGTCTTGAAATTTTGTACACCGGGAATTTCATCAATTTCGCCGAGCAAGCGTATTTTGTTGTTTTTATTCTCTTGAAGAATTTGGTAAAACGCCGCTATACCTCCCTCGTCAATTCGGTCTCCGATTTTGAAGGTATAAATATTGGTATTGGGAATATGATTGATATTCATGTGTGTGAGGTATTTATCCGCATTGTAGGTGTCGTGTTCCTCATCGGCAGCCAACCAATCCATTGCCGCTTCCTGTTCGCTTAGGTGGAAGTGTTTGACGGGCGTACCGGGAGTCAGCATATTGGCAATGGGCAACAAAACCTCAATCCAAGTTTTGTCTGACATAACAGCATATTTTTTGATGGCACGTATGGCTTTGAATTTCAGTCCGAAGCTCGGAAGTATCGTTCTAAAATCGCGAAAGCCGGGATAATCGTGTATCACACCAAGGAGTTTTATGGTTTGGTGTTCTCTATCGCATCGCTCAAAGAAATCTATCATTCGGCTGATGCTGTCCTCATCTACTCGTCCTTCAACAATGAATTTGTGAATGTCTGTGTTCTCTATTTTATTGATTTCAAGCATTATAAGTATTTGTTTATTTTTATTTATTAAAAAAAATATTATCGACTAATCATAAACATTTGCCCAAACCGATTACCTTTAAAAATACTTTGGATAAAGTAAGTTCCGGGAGGAAGTTTGGAGACATTAATTTGTGCGATACCCGACACGCCCGATTCTATGTGTGCAATGCTACCGAGTGAGTTGTAAATATAAAGGTCGGTATTGTCCATAAAATCAATTTCGACGTAGAGTATGTCATTGGCAATCGTGGGGAAAATCCGAGGCGGCTCAACTTTTATATGCAAACTGACGACTGGAGAGTAGGCATATTGATTGTCATTATCTATGATTTTGAGGCGGTAATAATACATATTCGCGCCATTGGTTTGGTCTTGGAAAGTGTACTGTCCTTGTGTGGTATTGGTATAATTTACCTTGCCTACGGTTTGCCAATTACTGGCATTTTCGCTGCGTTCTATTTCAAAACGATTGACATTTTGTTCGTTTTGAGTCGTCCATTTGAGCAATACGTTCCTACTATCCACAGGCGATGCGGTGAAGGAGCCCAACTCAAGTGGTAAGGTAATTTCAGACATCCAAATTTCGGCATTGCGGATGAACATAGGCGAGCCATTCGAGGAAGAGTTGACCAAAATTCGCAGCCTAAAATCCGCAATACTTCTGTACATGTCGGGTGTAATCGCACAGACATGATAACTCTTATTATTGGGTTCGCTATTGATGTCACTTGCGTGCAGATATAGGGCATCATTCCAAATAAGGGATTGATTATCATATATTTGAATTTTTACAAAATCATCATCTAATAAAAAACCGGTACGATTGAAGAAAAATTCTAAAATGAATGTTGTATAGTCGTTACATCCTGTAAAATCAGGTATAGGTTCTAAGCAGGCAAGTGCCGGTCCGGTATTGTCACCCATGACTTTCCATTGTACGGGATTGGTGTGCATTTCTCCGGTCTCGGACATGAGTTCTGTACGGCAATTACCGGAATCTTGCAGGTTCAATACATAAAAACAATGTTGTCCGAATGTAAACTGAGGTATAAAAAATATGACTACTGTGGATATGAATAGAGCGACTAAATAGTTTGTATTTGTACTTTTCATAAGCTGACTGTTTGTTGTTAATTATGTAATAAAATTACATACATAAAGCATAGATTACCATGAGCAAGGTCAACTTTAAAAATGATATTGGTCATATTTGGTAAAATTAATATCACATAAAAAAATGCCTTACATCTGGTAAGAATGTAAGGCAAACATTATGAAACTATATGAGTACTAAAACTCAATTAATGACCGCAAAATCGGATGCGACTATCCCCGTATCCTTCTTGTAGCGTCTGAACATGGATTTTACGACCTCTTTGATTTTCTTATCAATATTGGGCATATCATCATATACTCTGTCAGAGGCTTTGCCGTGCCATACGACCTGCCCGATTTTGGGGTCAATAATATCAATTACCAACGAACCTTCCTGATATTCATACACATTTATGGTAGTTGGTACATTCCATCTGCGGTAATAATTTTGGTAGGTCATAACGTCCTTTTTGGTTTCTACCTTTACGAACCACGCTATCAATAAGTCCGGATTTTTCTCTTGCAGATAGCCCAACTCTTGCATATTAGCATCTATGGCGCGGTCTATTCTTTGGTGATTAATGGGGTTAGCTCCCGTCGGAAATCCATGGTCGTGTTGCAGTACGAGGTAGGTTTTGTATTGGTCAAAATCAATCCCATCTTCTCTGTCGCTGATAATGGAGTAGGTCGTGCCACAAGCGGAAAGCAAGACGATGATAAATGACATGGTTAAAAATTTCAAAGTTTGCATAATCTAATATTTGTTTATTGAAAATCAGTGTATTAAATACACTGTTTCACAAATTTATTTACTTTTTTGAGTATTTCTTTTAAAATGACTCTTCACCAAAAAATCCTTAAATACAGTGAGTATTCGCGTCATTTTTGATTCGATTCATTTCAAAATAAA
>Ga0209295_1000566_pt1 | contig 16332 bp, 11 predicted proteins | sample Porto_5metaG_FD_187428 | JGI IMG/M metagenome (GOLD analysis project Ga0209295, IMG submission 187428) | Marine algal microbial communities from Porto, Portugal - Porto_5 metaG (SPAdes) (version 2) | ecosystem: Host-associated > Algae > Red algae > Unclassified | place: Portugal: Porto... | reverse complement strand
CAACAAGTGCATCTGACTCTACATCAGTAAGTGCATCTGATTCAGCATCAGTAAGTGCATCTGACTCAGCGTCAGTAAGCGCGTCTGACTCTACATCAGCAAGTGCATCTGATTCAGCATCAGTAAGTGCAAGTGACTCAGCGTCAGTAAGTGCATCTGATTCAGCGTCAGTAAGCGCAAGCGACTCAGCGTCAACAAGTGCATCTGACTCTACATCAGTAAGTGCATCTGATTCAGCATCAGTAAGTGCATCTGACTCTACATCAGTAAGCGCGTCTGACTCAGCATCAGTAAGTGCATCTGACTCAGCGTCAGTAAGCGCGTCTGACTCTACATCAGCAAGTGCAAGCGACTCAGCGTCAACAAGTGCATCTGACTCAGCGTCAGTAAGCGCGTCTGACTCTACATCAGCAAGTGCATCTGATTCAGCATCAGTAAGCGCATCTGACTCAGCATCAGTAAGCGCGTCTGACTCAGCGTCAACAAGCGCATCTGACTCTACATCAGCAAGTGCATCTGATTCAGCGTCAGTAAGTGCGTCTGACTCTACATCAGCAAGTGCATCTGACTCAGCGTCAGTAAGCGCAAGCGACTCAGCGTCAACAAGTGCAAGTGACTCAGCGTCAGTAAGTGCATCTGATTCAGCATCAGCAAGTGCATCTGATTCAGCATCAGTAAGTGCAAGTGACTCAGCGTCAGTAAGTGCGTCTGACTCAGCGTCAACAAGTGCATCTGACTCTACATCAGTAAGTGCATCTGATTCAGCATCAGTAAGTGCATCTGACTCAGCGTCAGTAAGCGCGTCTGACTCTACATCAGCAAGTGCATCTGATTCAGCATCAGTAAGTGCAAGTGACTCAGCGTCAGTAAGTGCATCTGATTCAGCGTCAGTAAGCGCAAGCGACTCAGCGTCAACAAGTGCATCTGACTCTACATCAGTAAGTGCATCTGATTCAGCATCAGTAAGTGCATCTGACTCTACATCAGTAAGCGCGTCTGACTCAGCATCAGTAAGCGCATCTGACTCAGCGTCAGTAAGTGCATCTGATTCAGCATCAGTAAGTGCATCTGACTCTACATCAGTAAGTGCATCTGACTCAGCGTCAGTAAGCGCAAGCGACTCAGCATCAGTAAGTGCATCTGACTCAGCGTCAGTAAGCGCAAGCGACTCAGCGTCAGTAAGTGCATCTGATTCAGCATCAGTAAGTGCATCTGACTCTACATCAGTAAGCGCGTCTGACTCAGCATCAGTAAGCGCATCTGACTCAGCGTCAGTAAGCGCGTCTGACTCAGCGTCAACAAGCGCAAGCGACTCAGCGTCAACAAGTGCATCTGACTCAAACTCAGTAAGCACATCAGATAGTGCGTCATTAAGCACAAGCGTATCTGACTCAAACTCAGTAAGCACATCAGATAGTGCGTCAACAAGCACAAGCGTTTCTGGATCAAACTCAGTAAGTACATCAGATAGTGCGTCAACAAGCACAAGCGTTTCTGGATCAAACTCAGTAAGTACATCAGATAGTGCGTCATTAAGCACAAGCGTATCTGACTCAAACTCAGTAAGCACATCAGATAGTGCGTCAACAAGCACAAGCGTTTCTGGATCAAACTCAGTAAGTACATCAGATAGTGCATCATTAAGCACAAGCGTTTCTGGATCAAACTCAGTAAGTACATCAGATAGTGCATCATTAAGCACAAGCGTATCTGACTCAAACTCAATGAGCACATCAGATAGTGCGTCAACAAGCACAAGCGTATCTGACTCAAACTCAGTAAGCACATCAAATAGTGCGTCAACAAGCACAAGCGTATCTGACTCAAACTCAGTAAGCACATCAGATAGTGCGTCAACAAGCACAAGCGTATCTGACTCAAACTCAATGAGCACATCAGATAGTGCGTCATTAAGCACAAGCGTTTCTGGATCAAACTCAGTAAGCACATCAGATAGTGCGTCATTAAGCACAAGCGTTTCTGGATCAAACTCAGTAAGTACATCAGATAGTGCATCATTAAGCACAAGCGTATCTGACTCAAACTCAGTAAGTACATCAGATAGTGCGTCAAATGTCACTTCACATGCAACTTCTAACAGTGCATCAACTGGAGAAAGTACAAACTCATCTAATGTAGCTCAACAATCAAATCACAAAGATAATAGTGATGAGAACAAAGAACTTCCTGAAACTGGTAATAGCAATGATGCTAATAATACAAACGTATTAATGGGGGCTGTTCTCTCATTGCTTGCTGGATTAGGTTTAATGAAAAGATCACGTAAAAACAAAGAAGATAAAAAATAATTATAGATTTTAATCTATGATAATATGAAGTAAAACAAAGAGGCTAAGACATAATATTAAGTTTACGTGATAGTAAATCAATTATGTTTTTAGCCTCTTTGCACTCATATTAAAATATAAGAATTTTAGGTGGAAAAATGTTAAGAAATAAAGAGTTTAAGATTTTACACAAAAGAATTATTTTTACAATGTTCATTCTTTTTATATACATATTTGGAAGTAATATTTCTATCATTGGTAATGAATCAATTAAATCCAGCCATGATAGCTTTTTTAAATTAGCTGTTTCAAATGTCGGTGGGGATTTAAGCTCATTGAATGTATTTTCATTGGGGTTAGGCCCGTGGTTAACAGCAATGATTATTATCATGCTATTCAACTATAGAGATGTAGATAATATTGTTAAGCAGACTCGTTCTGAAAAACAAATAAAGGAAAGGCTATTAACAATACTTATAGCAACGATACAAGCATACTATGTTATCCATACCTATGTTCAGAATAATATAATACAGAGCACAAATATTCTGTTACTTGTATTAGTTTTATTAACAGGGACATTACTATTAGTCTGGTTAGCTGATCAAAATACGACTTATGGAATTGGTGGGCCAATGCCAATTGTATTAATGAGTTTAATAAAATCTTTATTTCATCAACAACTGTCTAGTATAAATGTAACAGCAACATTATTTATTGTGATTGGATTACTAGTTATAGCGATTCTAATACTTCTCTATATAGAATTATCAGAGTATCGACTTCATTATAAAGATATAATGAATATGTCTACACAAACTTCACATTCATATCTTGCCTGGAAATTAAATCCAGCAGGAAGTATATCTATAATGATAAGTTTATCTTTATTTCTATTGTTAAATAGTGTCATTAACTTAATTGGAAACTTACTTTTGAATAAGGAAATGAATGTAGCCATTTTTGGATTTGATAATCCCATAGGTATTACAGTATATATTGTAATACAAATCATTTTTGGATATTTACTATCTAGATTTTTGATTAATACTAAAAGGAAATCTAAAGAATTTTTAAAAAATGGAAATTACTTTGCTGGTATTAGTCCTGGTGAAGAAACTGAGCGATATTTAAATAAAAAAGCAAGAAGAATTTGCTGGTTTGGTTCAGTTACAGTGACATTGATTTTAGCAGTGCCCTTATATTGTTCATTATTGGTTCCAGAGCTTTCAAAAGAAATATACTTTTCAATACAACTGATTATATTGATTTATATTGGTATAAGTATAACTGAAACATTAAGAGCATATTCTTATTTTGATAGATATAAAAGCATATTAGACAAATATTAGGGAGGAATTTTTTATGAGATATTTTATACCAGCGTGGTATAGTGGACAAAAATTGTGGAAAGACAATACTCTTCCCTTCTATTATAAGCCGGATAAAACAGATTTTGATGACATGATTAGCTTAATGTCTATGCATAAGAAAAATGGTTATGAATATAAATTACTAGTATTAAATTATTCACCTAATTTAAGGTTGTTTTTACATAGACATGATTTATTTGAAAGTGATTATTGGTCTGTATTTGATGTGTTACAAAGTGCTCCAAACACATTACCTAGAGCTATTGATTACTTAGATTTGAATTGGCCTAAAGATACAGAGTTTGTATATTCGCCGTTTATGGTAGAAGCAGTTATAGGTAAAAATACGTATTCTCAAATTACGTTTAATCAAGAGGGATATGTACTCCATATACATGAATATGAAAATGGATTGCAACAACAAAAGATAATATTTGACGATAGAGGGTTTATATCTTCAATTATTAAATATGAAAATGATACTGAAGTTGAACAAACTTATTTAAATGTATTGGGTGAAAAGATTCTAACTGAGAACTTAATAACAGGAGAAGTATTAGTTAACAATCCAGTTAAAGATTTATTAGACCATAGTAAATATTTAAATATGTTGGAAATAATAGAAGAGATTGTTGAAAAATTTTATACAGATCAAATAACACAATCAGACGATTTTATTGCTGCTTCCGATGGAAGACATAATCAGTTAATTACACGGTATTTTGAAGCAAATCAATTATGTTTTTCTCTATTTTCAAATAGAAATAGAGAAATAACGTCACATTTAATTCAATCCATGCAACCTGCAAAAAGTTGTTTAGTTGACACAAAAGAAAATGAAAGAGAATGTAGGCTTATTGCTAATAACAATTCAATTAACATGAAAATGTCTAGAATTACACCCTTTGATACTGAAAAAATCCCAAATATAAGTTCTCAGTTATATGATGTGCATATTGGTTTTTGGATAGATAATTTATCAAGAGATGTAGTAGAACCTGTAATAGATCAGTTATATAGTTATATTAAAAATAAAGAAAACTATAGAGTTACTATTTTAATGAAAGATATAACAAGCAAAACACCGAAATGGTTATCAGACATAGTAAAAGGAAAAAATGAATTATATAATGAAGAACAAAGAACTTTAAGTGAAGAAATGGCTGATGTGTTAGAAGAAGAAATGGAATTTATAGAAATAATTAAAATTGAATCGGTCATATTTGAAGAAGATTTAATTAGAGCAATGTCACAATTAAGAGTAGTTATAGATTTGGGTGATGAACCAGATTTATATCTGCAAATTAGTGCAATCAGTGCAGGAGTACCTCAAATTAATATGATAGAAACGGATTATGTGACACCTAATGTAAACGGGTTAATAATACCAAGTTCATCTAATATGATACAGGCGTTAGATTACTTCTTACTAAGTTTGAAAAATTGGAATTATTCTTATGCATCTTCCCTAAAATTAGTAGATGAATTTAGTTCGACTAAGATAATAAGAGAAGTGAACCGTTTGATAAAAGGAGAGTTATATGGCTAGACAATTTAATATATTGCAAATCGGTGGAGAAGATTTAGAACCTATTTTCCATGATAAAAAAAACGTGTACATCGATTATCTTGATCCAATACTATTTACATTTGAAAGTGGTTATGAAGAAGCAATTGAAAATTTAATAGATGAAGTTGGTTCCTTTAATTTAGTATTTATTCAAACAACATATTCTCAAGAATTGATGAAAGTTATTGAAATAGTGGGAGAACCATATACGATTTATGTAGATGAAAAATATTGGGATTTTCAATTCGAAAATGATTCTCGAGTAAAATATAAATTTATTAAACCATTAATTTATAAATCAACAGATGAGTTGCATCATAAATTAAAATCAGGTGCTTTTACTAAGCAATACGGAGATAAAGTCTCGCCAATTAAAGGAGAGGTAAATCCTAATTTTGAAGGAGAATTTGAATACTTAGGTAACAAGGAACTCGTTTTGTCTGGAAATTTTGGAGAGTCGTATACGCCAATTGTTAGCTGGAACCAAAACTTAGTTTACGATAAGAATATGATGGTACAGTTATGGCCAGAATTTTTTGTAGAGGGAAATGTTGATGTCCAATATGTAATTAGATTAATCCCATTTGGCTCATTAGAACATACGAAAGATGTTATAACCTTGACAAAGGATGATTTAAACCAGCCTTTGGAATTGATGCCAAGACCTTATGATGCAAACATTTCTATAGTAGTAAAAGCAAAGGGAACAGGTGTTGTACATCTTAGGGCGATCCATAAAAGGTGGTCTCGTGCAGAGATGGGCCAATTTATAATGGGTGGTCAACGTTATAACGATGAAAATGGCGAAGAGTTTATACATTATTTCAATCCTGGTGATTTAAAGCCGCCATTAAATGTATATTTTAGTGGTTATCGTTCAGCAGAAGGGTTTGAAGGATATTTTATGATGAACAGTCTAGATGCCCCATTTTTACTTATTGGGGACCCTAGAATCGAAGGTGGATCCTTCTATCTTGGCTCTGAAACCTATGAAAATAGCATAAAAAAAGTTATTAAAGAAACATTGGAATATTTAAATTTTAAAGAAGATGATTTGATATTATCTGGATTGTCGATGGGGTCATTTGGCGCATTATACTATGGTGCACAATTAAACCCAAGAGCTGTGATTGTTGGTAAACCATTAGTGAATATTGGTAGAATAGCTGAAAATATGAAACTAAAGCGACCTAATGATTTTGGAACAGCACTAGATATTTTGATGTCTCAAGAAGGCACATTTAGTAAGGAAAATATCAATCATTTGAATAAGCGTTTTTGGGGAAAATTTAAGCAAAATGAAGTTGAAAATACTACTTTTGCTATCGCATATATGCAAAATGATGATTATGATGATATAGCTTTTGATGATTTAATGTCTGTGCTAGGAGAATCTAAAACGCATGTCATGACACGTGGCGTGCCTGGTAGACATAATGATGACTCAGCAACGATAACCAGTTGGTTTGTAAACTTCTATCATATTATTTTAAATAATCAATTCGGGAGAGAGTAGTATGAATCAAAATAATCGATTTGATATCACCTGGAAAAAGGTACATAAAAGTACTTTTATGTATGGAGCTAAGCTAAAATTTAATAATAATTTTGTCAGCATGGACAATTCATTGATGCCCTCAGGAATGGTGATACGTGAATGGAACATGTTATCAAGTTATACAACAAATAAACAAGTGCCTTCATTACCATTATTGAAAAAAGGAAACAATTATAAAATTAGGTTTGATTATGATGTCACACCTGAAAGATCAGTGTATTTTAAGATTGTTTTATATAAAAAGAATGGTGAAAAAATTAAAACTATGATTATCGAAGATGATGATATTGAGTTTGAATATCCAAAAGATGCCTATTCTTATAAAATTGAATTAATGAATGCTGGATTTCAGCATTTACAATTTCGCCGAATTATTATTGAAGACCAACATATAGAGAGCAGTCATTCAACTATATCAACTGATATTAGTAAAACAATAGATAAAATCAGACACAATAAAGTATAAAATTCAGAAAGAGGTGTTAAAATGACAGGTAAATTTGATAATACTATTAATAAAATGCGGTTAAAAAAACTAAATAAAACATTAAATAGTATCAATAAAATGAGTCATGTTTTTTCTGAGTATACTGATGAAGCATTAAAAGCAAAAACTCAAGAATTTAAAAAGAGAATAATGGAATCTAAAGAGACATTAGATCAAATTTTACCAGAGGTATATGCTGTGGTAAGAGAATCTGCCTACCGTGTATTAGGCATGTACCCTAAAGATGTGCAGGTACTAGGAGCTATAGTAATGCATCAGGGAAATATAGCAGAAATGCAAACCGGAGAAGGCAAAACGCTAACTGCAACGATGCCCTTATATTTAAATGCATTAACAGGTAAAAGAGCATTTTTAATTACGACTAATGATTACCTAGCTAAAAGAGATTGCATGGAAATGAAACCATTGTATGAATGGTTAGGCTTAACTGCATCATTGGGATTTATAGACATTCCAGACTATGAATATGAAGCTGGTGAAAAGCAAAAGCTATATGCACATGACATCATTTATACTACAAATGGGCGTTTGGGCTTTGATTATCTTACAGACAATTTAGCAGATCACAAGCGAACTAAATTTTTACCTGAATTACAGTTTGCAATTTTAGATGAAGTTGATTCAATCATTTTAGATGCAGCCCAAACACCACTTGTTATATCCGGTGCACCACGATTGCAATCTAATTTATTTGATATTGTAAAAGAATTTGTACATACACTTAAAGATAGGCAACATTTTAAACTAGATAAAAATAAAAAAGAAATTTGGCTAACAAAACAAGGTATTGATAAAGCAAATGACTACTTTAAAGTGCACCATTTATATGATGAACTTAATTTTGATTTGGTTCGTATTATCAATTTATCATTGAGAGCTAAGTATCTATTTGATTATAATTTAGATTATTTTGTATCAAATGGAGAGATTGTGTTAATAGATAGAATTACAGGGCGAATGCTTCCAGGTACGAAATTACAATCAGGTTTGCACCAAGCAATTGAAGCTAAAGAAGATGTTGAATTATCTATTGATAAGAGTGTGATGGCTACAATTACATTCCAAAACTTATTTAAACTCTTTGACAAATTTGCAGGAATGACTGGAACAGGTAAACAAGGAGAAAAGGAATTTTTTGAATTATATTCGAAAATTGTAGTTGAGATTCCCACTGACAAACCTATTCAGAGACAAGATTTGGAAGATAGAGTATTCGCAAATATGGAAGAAAAAAATCAAGCCATCATTGATGTTGTAGTTGAAAAACATAAAAAATCTCAGCCAGTTCTTTTAATAACTAGAACTGCAGAAGCAGCTGAATATTTTTCGGCTAATCTATTCCAATTAGATATACCTAATAACCTATTAATTGCTCAAAATGTTTCTAAAGAAGCTCAAATGATTGCAGAAGCAGGCACTAGAGCAGCAGTTACTGTGGCTACAAGTATGGCAGGACGTGGTACAGATATTAAATTAGCACAAGGTGTTCATGAAATTGGTGGATTAGCGGTGATTATTAATGAACATATGGAAAATAGTCGTGTAGATAGACAGCTAAGAGGCCGTGCTGGTCGACAAGGTGATCCCGGTGTATCTCAAATATTTGTGTCATTAAATGATTACATTGTTAAAAAGTGGAGCCAATCTAAATTGCTAGAGAACGACAAGTTGAAGCAAACTAGTAGTGAATATTTGGAAAATAGTAAAGTTTTTCAATTGAGAGTAAAAAATATTGTAAATAAAGCACAAACTGTTTCAGAAGAGACTTCTATTGTTCAACGTGAAATGGCTAATGAATTTGAAAAAAGTATTAGTGTACAAAGAGATTTAATATATAAAGAAAGAAATCGCATTTTAGATATGGTTGATAAAAACCAATTTGATTATAATCAATTGGCGAAAGATGTTTTTAGAAGCGATTTAAAAAGCTTTAATATAAATGATGAAAAAGATGTAATTAGCTATGTTTATAAAAACTTATCTTTCAATTTTGAAGCGAATAATGAAAGAATAGATGTATATAACCAAGAATCAATTGTTGATTTTTTAATACAACATTTTATGCATCAATTTGAGGATAATCAAAAGAAAGCAGCAGATCCATATTTCATATTACGTTTCATTCAAAAATCATTTATCAAAGCAATCGATATGGCATGGATTGAACAAGTCGATTATCTTCAGCAACTAAAAGCTAGCGTCAATAATCGCCAAAATGGTCAAAGAAATGCCGTATATGAATATCATAAAGTTGCATTAGAGTCATATGAAGCTATGACAATTACATTAAAAAGAAATATTATAAGAAATTTATGTTTAAGTATTATAACGTTTGATAAACATGGAGATCTTGTGATTTATTTCCCATAAAATAAAGGGGGTTTATGATGACTGTATATAATATAAACTTTGGAATAGGTTGGGCAAGTAGTGGAATTGAATATGCTCAAGCATATAGAGCTAAATTGTTGAGACAGCTGTATAGAAATGTAAAATTTATTTTTTTAGATTTCATGTCTTCTGAAAATATCCAAACATTAACTGATAACTTAGGATTTAAAGATGATGAAGTAATTTGGTTATATCAATATTTTAGTGATATAAAAATTGCACCAACAACATATACTTTAGATGATTTAATGGGTGAAATCGATAACGAAATTACTCAAATAGAGGATAACGGTAAAATCAAAAGATTGTATTTCGATGATGATAAAAGTTCATTTGCAACGTGCTATATGAAAAATGCAGATAAAAATTATGTAGATAGAGTGGAGTTTGTTCTTGAAGGCTATTTAGTAAGAAAAGATTTCTTTAGTTATACAAGAGTTTTTTCTGAATATTATGCTCCATATCAAAATTATGCCAAGATATATATGAGACAGTTTTACAATGAAGATGGAACAATTGCATATAAAGAGTATATAGATGATAAAGAAAGTGTCTTTGTCTTTGATGATGCACAGCTCTATAGTAAAGCAGAATTTGTTGCATATTTCATGAATAAATTAAATTTATCAAATAGGGATATCGTAATCCTAGATAGAGCTACAGAAATTGGTCAAGCAGTATTACAAAATAAAGGTGCTAGCAAATTAGGTGTGGTAGTTCATGCAGAACATTTTAGTGATAATGCCACTGATGGCGATAATATATTGTGGAATAACTACTATGAATATCAATTTAGAAATGCAAAATTTGTTGACTTCTTTATTACTGCGACCGATTTACAAAATCGTATTTTAAGTCAACATTTTTCTAAATATACTCATGATAATCCATTAATCAGAACAGTTCCTGTAGGTAGTTTAAATCAACTTATTCATCCAGAGAAAAAAAGACAACCGTATTCAATGATAACAGCATCTCGACTGGCTAAAGAGAAACATGTAGACTGGATTGCTAAAGCAGTTGTAAAGGCAAAAAAAGAGATTCCTAAATTAACGTTTGATATATACGGTCAAGGTGGAGAAAAAGATAAAATAGAACAAATTGTTTATGAAAATAATGCGCAAGAATATATTACATTAAAGGGTCATGTTAATTTGCAAGATGTTTATTCAAAATATGAATTATTTGTATCTGCTTCACAAAGTGAAGGTTTCGGTTTGACATTGATGGAGGCTGTAGGGTCTGGTTTAGGAATGATAGGATTTAATGTAAATTATGGTAATCCAACATTTATTCGTAATGGTGAAAATGGATATCTGATGTCTGAAAATGTAGAATCTGCAGATGAAGAAGAAAAGATTAATGAATTAGCTTCATATATAGTGAAATATTTTAAAAATGGACCAAAAAATCCAGAACGCACATCATATGAAATTGCTAGAGAATTTTTAACTCAGAAAATAGTAGAAAAATGGAATATGCTAATTAACGAGGTGCTACATGATTAATATATTTGATAATTATCATTTTAATTCACAATTATTACATCGTTCATTGAAACTTGCAGGGTATCAACATTTGACAATTTGTTTAGAGGATGATGGCTTTTTACCAGATGATGTTACCTCTCCTTACCAATTTTTTGCTCAAAATCCAATTAAACAAAGTGATAAGCCTTTATTCTTTAATGAAGTAGAGGTGCCAACTTACTGGGAAATTACAGGTACAAATGATATGGGTGAAATAAAAAATTTAGGGGAAGTTAGAGGTAAAATTTTCTATCAACCCAATTTCAAGTCTCGTATTGTAAGTCGAGTTGAGTGGTTGGATAATAAGCAACGATTACGTACAGTTGATCTCTATAATAAAAATGGGTTTAAATTTGCTGAAGTTATTTATGATTTAACTGGCAAATCTATAATGAAAAAGTACTTTGATCACCTAGGCAAAGAAATTATCTATGAAAATTATGTGACTGGGGACTATATATTAAACTGGAAAAACAAGACACACTTTTTTAAGTCTCAAGAATCATTTGTCATATATTACTTAAAACAACTAAATGTAGATTTGGATGTAGTTATCTTTAATTCACTAGCAATGCCTTTTATCGCGTTATATAGAATGAATACAATTGGAAAGGGAATTCTCGTTTGGCAAGAAAATAGTCACGGTACTATTCCAGGAAATATGAAACTTATGTTTGATAAATCGTTAAATAGAAAGTATTCAATAATGATACCAAATAGAGATGAATATCTAACAATTCGCCAAGGGCTTGGTGATAAAGAACGTGATAAAGTAATTAGAGGTGGCTATCTTTATAGTTACCGAAAACAAAACCAATTTACTAGAAATATATTAACTTTAACAAATTCCGATCAATTGCTCTGTATTGAAGAATTAGTAAAAAGTAATAGCGAATATCAATTTCATATTGCAGCTATTACAGAAATGTCTAATAGACTATTAAACTTAATGAAATATGATAATGTTCGATTGTATCCAGTGGCGAATGAAGAGACAATTGAATCATTATATCAACGATGTGATATTTATTTAGATAATAATAAAGGTAATGAATTATTGGATGCAGTTGGTCGAGCATTTGAAAATGATATGGTGATATTTGCAACGCATAATGAAGCACATAATCGTATGTTTACAGCGACTGAAAATATTGTTATGGAGAAAGATATTAATAATTTGACATTAATGCTTCGAAAAATGTCTAATAATCATAAAACATACCGCACTAGGTTACAATTACAGAAGGATTATGCAAATGAAATTGAACATGAAAAACTCATTAATAAGATTAATATGTCATTAAAATTAAAAACTTAAAATTCGTTAAACTTGGACTTTTAAAGTAAAAAATATTCTCTTTAATTTTATAGTTAAAGAGAATATTTTTAGTCTGTCATAATTAATTACACCTATAGAAAAATATTTTATAGGTGATTTAATAAACATAATTTAAAGAATGTAATTTGGGTTATCATATATTGTTTATTTATTTTGTGAAGCAAATACTTTAGCAATATCACTTAATTTAGCTGGTGCGTCTTCAACTGCCATTTTCACTTCAACAAAGTGCATGCAATCACCATTTGCATTGATTTTTTCAAATGTTTCTTTTAGTTCATGTGATGTATTAACATCATGGACGACTACATTGTCTCTGCCAAATACTGCAGGAAGTGCTTTGTAATCACATGTGAATATCATTATATGGTTCTTTCATACCATGAATTAAACATTCCACTGTATAACCATCATTGTTAACTACAAATATAATTGGTTTCAATTGTTGTCTGATCATTGTTGATAACGATTGAACTGTCAGTTGTAAAGAACCATCTCCGATAAGTAAGACATTACGTCTATGTGGTGCAGCGATTTCTGTACCTAATGTTGCAGGTAATGTGTAACCGATAGACCCCCATAAAGGCTGTCCAATAAAGGTATTGTCTTTATATAAAGCTAAATCATAGGCTCCAAAGAATGAAGAACCTTGTTCAGCAATTAAAATATCATCCAGTTGTAGGAAGTCTTGCATCATTTTGAAATAAGTTACTTGAGTTAATGGTTCATGATCGATTTGATAGTTTTCTTCTTAAAACTACTTTAGAAGGGTTTAGTGAAGTGTTTATCATACCTAGTATATGGGCAGGTTTACTTATATTAATTGGGATCTTAATCGATTCTAGAAAAGCAACGGTATATGCCATTTTAGGTAATGTACTCGGTTTTGTTATTGTAGCTATGTTAGGTGGTAACGTGAATAACATTAATCAAGGTTTATTATTAACTGTTCTATTGAATTTAGGTTTGAATACAATACTTGAACCCATTGGTTTACCATCAGTGACGATGCCATTTATTCTAGCAACTTGGATTATGTTATTTGCTGGTCGTCCTCATAGAAATATTGAGAATAAGAATTAATTAAAAACTCTGGTGCACGCTTATTCAAAAGCGCGTTCCAGAGTTTTAATTTATGACACTAAATAATGGGATGTATGGTGTTCTAACTTATGGAAGATGAGCTCAATAATAATCGCTAATGCCCAATAAAATATTGCAGCAACCGTATAAACTGGTACAAATTGATAGCTTTCATTAGCAATTTCAGTACTAATTGCCAATAGTTACTTGGGCAGCAAAAGCAAATAAAAGAGTTATTGATTTCCCAAGTTAAAAGGAATGAAATATAATTAGAGAAATAATATTACTATTCTTAATATCAATAATTTTATTGAAATACAATTGTATATTTAAGTAATAAAAATTTCGTAAATTAAAAGTAAAATTGAAGCAATTAAAAAGGTAGTACTAGCTACAATATCGAAAACTTTGCTTTTCTTTCTACTCATAATGTTTTTTAAAAAAACACCAATGGCAACCAACATTAGAATTATACAAATTATATAAATAATAAAAAAATCCTTTTTGTATAAAAATTTTTATATCCTATAGTATGTTAAAACATACTTATTCCTTTTATAATTAAATAGTATAGATAAATCTAATGTGACCTAATAATTTTTTATCATTCTTTGCTTTTTAATAATATTTCCTTTATCTAATGCCTTTCAAACATAATGAAGTTTTAAAAGTTGTCTTTGTATTTAGACAGCTTTTTTACGACGTATACATTAAGAAGTTTTTCTTATTTTAAAAGTCAGATTGATGATTCATTTACATGACTTTATTTTTGAATATTTTTAAGTGTTGCATTGATAACTTTAAATTAGACATATTTTCATAGCTTTCTGATATCAAAAAGATTATCGTATCAGTATAATGAGCCCTTATAATTTATTAATAGTAATGAAAATATGAAATAAAAGAATGTTTAGTATCGTCAATAAGTATTTTTATTCATGTTTGAAATGGGGTTATAATGTAGACACAAACAAATTACATGTATTTTATTGAATATGTATAAAACTAGTAGATATAGACATGTAATGTAAAACTTGAAAGGAAATGAATGTAAATGACTAATAAAAATTATAATGCAGCTAACATAGTTATTGATACTCTAAAGAATAATGATGTGGAATATATATTTGGTATTCCAGGTGCAAAAATTGACTATTTATTTAACGCACTTGAAGACGATAGACCTGAACTTATTGTTACGCGTCACGAGCAAAACGCAGCAATGATGGCCCAAGGTATAGGACGACTAACTGGTAAACCAGGTGTCGCACTTGTAACGAGTGGTCCAGGTGTCAGTAACTTAACGACCGGACTATTAACAGCAACATCTGAAGGAGATCCCGTATTAGCTTTAGGAGGACAAGTTAAACGTAATGATTTATTACGTTTAACACATCAAAGTATAGATAATGCGGCATTATTAAAATATTCAACAAAGTATAGTGAAGAAGTACAAGATCCTGAATCTTTATCAGAAGTCATGACTAATGCTATGAGAACAGCAACATCAGGTAAAAATGGTGCAAGCTTTATAAGTATTCCACAAGATGTAATTTCAGCACCAGTAGAATCAAAAGCAATAGCACTATGTCAAAAGCCTAATTTAGGTGTTCCTAGTGAGCAAGATATTAATGATGTGATTGATGCAATTAAAAATGCAGCATTCCCTGTTTTACTTGCTGGTATGAGAAGTTCAAGTGCAAATGAAACAAATGCTATCCGTAAATTAGTTGAAAAGACAAATTTACCAGTAGTTGAAACATTCCAAGGTGCTGGTGTCATTAGTCGCGATTTAGAAAATCACTTCTTTGGTCGTGTAGGATTATTCCGTAACCAAGTAGGAGATGAATTGCTTCGTAAAAGTGATTTAGTTGTCACAATTGGTTATGATCCGATTGAGTACGAAGCAAGTAATTGGAATAAGGAATTAGACACAAAAGTGATCAATATTGATGAAGTTCCAGCAGAAATTACAAATTATATGCAACCTACTAAAGAATTAATTGGTAATATTGCAGGAACTATAGAAATGATATCTGACAAAGTAGATGAACCATTTATTAACCAACAACATTTAGATGAATTAGAGCAGTTAAGAGCACATATTGTTGAAGAAACGGGTATTAAAGCAACTCATAAAGATGGTGTATTACATCCAATCGAAATTATCGAATCTATGCAAAAAATGTTAACGGATGATACTACGGTTACCGTTGATGTCGGAAGTCATTATATTTGGATGGCACGTAAATTCAGAAGTTATAATCCGAGACATTTGTTATTTAGTAATGGTATGCAAACGTTAGGTGTTGCATTACCTTGGGCGATTTCAGCAGCACTAGTACGTCCAAATACACAAGTTGTCTCAGTAGCTGGTGATGGTGGATTTCTATTTTCAGCACAGGATTTAGAAACAGCTGTTCGAAAGAATCTAAATATCATACAATTAATTTGGAATGATGGTAAGTATAATATGGTTGAGTTCCAAGAAGAAATGAAATACGAACGTTCATCAGGTGTAGATTTTGGTTCAGTTGATTACGTGAAATATGCAGAAGCTTTTGGTGCAAAAGGTATGCGTGTCACAAATCAAGAAGAATTAGAAAATGCGATTAAAAAAGGTTATGAAATTCAAGGACCTGTAGTCATTGATATACCTGTAAATTATAAAGATAATGTAAAACTTTCAACCA
>Ga0209295_1000564_pt1 | contig 16461 bp, 16 predicted proteins | sample Porto_5metaG_FD_187428 | JGI IMG/M metagenome (GOLD analysis project Ga0209295, IMG submission 187428) | Marine algal microbial communities from Porto, Portugal - Porto_5 metaG (SPAdes) (version 2) | ecosystem: Host-associated > Algae > Red algae > Unclassified | place: Portugal: Porto... | reverse complement strand
TCACTAAGGTGATTATAACCACGATTTAAGCAAAATTATTGAAATTAGACTGAAATTATTCGCATTCGAAAAAACGTTGTAACTTAATGATAACCAGTAGGTTCAGAGTTTTCGGTCAGACACTACTTAATTAACTAAAAATTCCAATACCATGAAGTTTAAAATAACCGAAAGTAGTGTCTCCTAATTAGTCTTTTAGCATCTTTAATTATTACTCTCTCAATGTAGGTATAGCACAAACACATTGCTATATCGTAATGCATTCAATAATGACTTAATCAAGCGTTAAGTCAAATAAGACAGATATGTCTTGACTCAATCATTTCATTGAATTGAAAGTAAAACTTTTTGTTCAATGAGAAAATGAGAACAGCATCTCTATGTCTTTATAAATACAATTTACAATTTTAGTTTTAATCAATTATTTTTTTATCTATTTAAACATTTATTATGAAAAACAAAATCTATTTAAGCTTACTTTTTGCAGCACTATTCACTTTTATGTTTTGCGAATTTGGTTTTGCTCAATCTGCTAATTACTATAATGTGAATAGTGGTACGGGTAAAGGACTCCGTTTATGGGGCGGTAGCAATAATTATAAAATACACATGGGAGCTACAAGCCCATATAAGTATGGCCCTGTTACAAGTTACAGCATCAAAACGAATATGAGCAATCACAGTAATAGAGGTTGGACTTGGGGTGTATTGAATGCTACTCCTGTAGCAGCACTTAACACACAAGGGAACTTCCAAATTAAAGGCTGGATGAAAAACATGAGCAGGAATTACTACTTTGGTAATACGCAGAGATTACATGGTGATAATAGTTCAGCACTTTACTGGACTAATAATCACAACACCATAACACAGTTGATAATGAGAGACAAACAAGGTACTATTTATGGAAAATTATACGGCAGCGGTAATGGAGTTAATTTCGGATTACTTGACGGTGACGGCAACTGGTCGTATCTGGCAGCAAAAGACAATTATACCGCTTTCAGAATCAATAACAGCGAAAAAATGCGGATAAAATCTAATGGTTACGTAGGCATCGGCACCACCACCCCCAACAACAAACTTGATGTCAACGGTACTATCCGCGCCAAAGAAATCAAAGTAGAATCTGGTTGGAGCGACTATGTCTTTTATGAGGACTACCAACTCCCGACGCTAGAAGACGAAGAAAAATACATCGAAGAAAATGGTCACTTACTCGGCTTTGAATCTGAAAAAGCTATGGATGGAGAAATCCAACTTGGTGATGTCAGTCGTCGTCAGCAAGCTAAGATTGAGGAAATGATGCTCCACCTCATTCAAATCAGTGAAAAACTACAAAACGTAGAAGCCAAAGTCAGCGATTTGGAGCAAGAAAATACACAACTCAAAAAACAACTCTCGAAGCAAAAATAAACATTTCATTTTTTAACACTACAATTAAAAATTATGAAGATATTAATTAAAATTTTATTTATTGCACTCCTGTGCTTACCCTTCACACTCTCTGCACAATGGACAGATAGCGGCACTTACATGCGAACAAATGACAATGTAGGTATTGGTGCCAGTGGCAACACATACACTTTTTATGCTCGAACAGATAAAACAGCCTGGCAAGGACGTTTTGCCAATCGTGGAGGTGCGGGAGCTGATGTCTATCTTGCACATGGCGCTGGTTACGGAATGCACATCAAAGGCCGGACCACAGACGGGAAATATACACTACAACTCAATAATGCGAATGTACAAACCAATGTTTTTTATAATAACGGCAATGTAGGCTTGGGTTTAGTAGGCAAAGTAGGAGTTGGCACTACTACACCTGCAGAAAAGCTACATGTGAATGGCTCTGTGAGAGGCAATCGAAATGGGGCGTTGAGAATCAGCACTGGAAACGGATATGTGGACATCGGACCTAAGAATACCGTTTGGGCTCATTTTACAACGGATAGAGGAAAATTTTATTTCAACAAAGAAATCAGAGTAAATACAGGATTTATTGGTAGTTACAATCAAAACCTTTCACTACGCACACAGGGTACAACTCGCATGACTATTCTAAAATCTAATGGTAACGTAGGCATCGGCACCACCACCCCCAACAACAAACTTGATGTCAACGGTACTATCCGCGCCAAAGAAATCAAAGTAGAATCTGGTTGGAGCGACTATGTCTTTTATGAGGACTACCAACTCCCGACGCTAGAAGACGAAGAAAAATACATCGAAGAAAATGGTCACTTACTTGGCTTTGAATCCGAAAAAGCCATGGATGGAGAAATCCAACTCGGTGATGTCAGTCGTCGTCAGCAAGCCAAAATTGAGGAAATGATGCTGCATTTGATTGAGTTGAAAAAAGAGATGACGCAGTTAAAGGAGGAGAATGAAGAACTTAAAAAATTACTCAAAGCCGAAAAAGAGTAATTTATTTTAACAATTAAAAATTTCAAATAATGAAGTTAAATAATATATATATCATCATTACAGGTCTATTATTGTTTTCAATAGTAGCGGTATCAGATGCCCAAGACCTGATTAAAAATACCCAGCGCGGAGTCAATACATCTACTTTAGAAGAACCGAACCGCGTAGCAAAGGAAATAGCAAGAGTCAAAGCTAATATTGATTTCAAGTTAGTCGCTCCATTTCAAATGTCTGAAAAAGATATGCGAATGAAACATCGAGACTACGTATCAGAAGAGATTTATCTTACATTGAATACCAAAGAATTGAATAAAATATTTGATGAAAAAAGAGACCACATCATTATGGATGTTCCAGTGTCAGATGCTCATAACTTTCAAGTAGAATTAATGAAAGTCAATATTCTAACAGATGATTTTAAAGTAACGACCAGCGACGGTGAGGTAGTACATGTCGGAGACTTCCCCGGTACATTTTACAGAGGTATTGTAAAAGATAATCCTAACTCTATTGTATCAATAAGTGTTTTTGAAGGACAGATAAAAGGACTTATTTCTGACAATAACGGCAATTATGTATTAGGACAAATAGAAGACCAATCCGATGTGTATGTACTGTACAATGATAGAGATTTGAAAGTAAGCAGCAACATCTCATGTGGCGTAACAGAAGAAATGGAAGCGGCAGTAGAAAACATACACGAGCAGACCTCTGCTAAAAGCGTGAACAGTAGTTGTATTGATGTATATATAGAAGCGGACTATCATACCTATCAAAGTTTTGGCTCCAGCACCGCTAATGTTATCAACTTTGCAACGTCTTTGTTCAATCAAGTCAGTACCTTATATGCTAATGAAAATATTGGCGTACAAATATCCCAAATATTTGTTTGGACATCTACCGACCCTTATGCAGTTCATGATAATACATTGGATGTATTATATGAATTTCGGGATTACAGGACATCTTTCAATGGAAGTTTAGCGCATCTGATTTCCAGAAGAAGCCTTGGTGGAGGTATCGCATGGACTAACGTACTTTGCAGTAATACTCTAGCCTATGCTGTCAGTGCAAATCTAAGTTCAAGCGTTGTTCCAATACCAACTTATAGTTGGAACGTAAATGTTTTTTCCCATGAAATGGGACATAATTTTGGCTCGCCCCATACACATGCTTGTGCGTGGAACGGCAATAATACCCAAATAGATGATTGTGGTAATAAATACCTTGATGAAGATGACGACCCTGACACTTCTCCTAATTCGTGCTACGATAGCAATAATCAAATCTTACCCTCTAGTGGGACAATAATGAGTTATTGTCATTTGAATACTAGCATGAATTTCAACTTAGGTTTTGGACAACAACCCGGTGATTTAATACGAAGTCGCTTCAATGCGGCAGCCTGTAAAACAACGTGCGCTGGAGGCTGCCCCGCCAACCAAACTGTCACCACCACCTACAACAACGGTTCAAACATCGACATCGAAGTCAGCAACACCATCACCGCCAACAACATAATTAACAGCGGTGCCAATGTGGATTATGACGCAGGCAACCTCGTCAGATTGACCACTGGCTTCCATGCCAAAAACGGTAGCACTTTCCACGCTTTCAATGATGGCTGTGGTGGTGCTTTGATAGTATCCGAAGAAGAAAACGCACCTAATACAGACGAGTATGCCTTGAAATCGAATATAGAAACAACAGATATATCCGACTTCACCTTACGCAACTACCCCAATCCATTTACAGGGCAAACCACCATTGAGTACAATCTTCCCAATGACAATCCCGTGATGCTTGTAATTACAAATTTGACAGGTAAACGAATAGCCGTATTAGTGAATAACGAACAACAAGCCAAAGGCATACAAACTGTTACTTTCAATGGCAGCGACTATCCCGCAGGAACGTACTACTACACCATTCAGGCAGGGAATTACGTAGAGACACAAAAAATGATTTTAATAAAATAGAGGATTATTTTGCAAATTTCATTTGGCTCACTTTCTCTCACGAGAAAGTGAGCATTTCTATTTTTATGCCTAAATTTACCCTCATAAAAGCAAATCATTTTCATATTTTTTTTGTTTGAAAATGAATTTAGTGAAAGAAATTAAATAACATGTGCCACTATACTCGTCTTTTTTCCGTCTAAGAATCCTTTGAAATCCTTAGACAAAAAAAATACTTCGCATTATGGGACATCTTATTTAATTTCTTTCACTTACTTTTGATGAAATAATAATGATGCAATCAAAAATCAAAACATCAACCATCAAAAAATTCACCGCCAGTCATTCTGTTGAATTGGAAGACCACCTTGCCGTAGAAGAACCTTTAGAAATACAAATCCGCTATGGCGCACCCGAAAATCGTCAACGAAAAAGCATCGCTGTCACCATGCGTACACCCGGCAATGATGGCGAACTTGCCGTCGGATTTCTCTTTACCGAAGGCATTATTTCTAATACAAATCAAATCGTCAATACCCACGTCCCCAATGACGATTCCAACCACGTCATCATCGACTTGCACCCTGATACCGAATTGAATATCAATCAATTGCATCGACACTTCTACACCACATCGAGCTGCGGTGTCTGCGGTAAAAGTTCCATCGAAGCCATCCGTACCAACATCACTTTCGACCTCGCCACTCCCCTACTCCGCCTCACGCCACAGCTTCTACATACGCTGCCCGACACCCTCCGCCAAGCCCAAGCCGCCTTTATACAAACAGGTGGCATACACGCAGCAGGTCTTTTCGACCTTCACGGCAAGCTCCAACTCATCCGCGAAGATGTCGGCAGACATAATGCCCTTGACAAAGTCATCGGCACAGCATTCCAACAAAAAATATTGCCTTTGAATACGCACATTTTACTGGTCAGTGGTCGCGCGAGTTTTGAGTTGGTACAGAAATCACTCATGGCAGGCATACGAGTCATGGCAGCGGTGGGTTCCCCGTCGAGTTTGGCGGTACAACTGGCAGAAGAGTACGATATGACCTTGATTGGTTTTCTGCGAAATGAACGATTTAATGTATATACTGGTGCGTATCGACTAAGTAGTCATTCAAGTTAGGGAAAGAAATTAAATAAGATGTCCCATAATGCGAAGTATTTTTTTGTCTAAGGATTTTTTGAAAGCCGCACATAGCCTTAGCTACAGCCTGTCCCGAACCCCGATTCGGGATAAGGATTTCAAAGGATTCTTAGACGGAAAAAAGACGAGTATAATGTACCGGATGATTGTTGAGGAGGTAATGGTCTATTTTTCGTGAAAAATTCATGCGTTTATATTTGGTTTGCCTACAAGTGAAATGCCGATAGCTATCGGCATGCACCGTCTGCCGTCCACCGTCTATCGCAAAACAGGTTGGTCATTGCGCTTGGCGACCATCCATGCGGCTATCAGCGATACGGATAAGGAAATCGGCAATATAATAGCGACAATCGGTAAAATGTTACCCCCTGCATAGGTGGAGTTTTCGCCAATTATAATGAAAGAGGAAAAAAACACCACCCCAAGCATCAACATAAAGACGGCTGCTATATAATTCCAATTCTGTAGTTTATGTCTACCCATTGCCAAAGTCATCCCCAAAATAAATGTAACAAAAGCATAAATGATCAATACACCTTCCCCTTGGTATTGATTTGTAAAATTCAACAATTCCATCATAAGAACCGTCAATCCGACGATTAAAGCCGTGCAAAAACCGCTAATCAACACATTTCGCACCCCAAACATTGACACCAAAAACAGCAAAGTTGGCAAGAAAAACAACATGAACATGCCCAAGCCCCAATTCACCTGCAGCAGCTCGTGATAAAATGAGCGTTTTTCATGATTTTTATAATCCATTCCGAGCAGGGGTTGCCACACAAAGACCTTAGCTTCTTTGAGTATCTTGATGTTACGTTCAACAGCACTTATATCTCGTCTCAAGACGTTATCATCTCCTTTATAATCATACCCATGACGAGACATAATAAACATCAATTCTTCCGTTCGGTACTCATCCTTCAAACAGCCACTACAACCACTATCTCGCCCCCAAAAAGGTAATGTGTATTCGCCGTAGTATTTTTTATTATAATTAAAATTACTATCCATATAATCGTAATCCGCCTGCACCACTTTATCTGAGTGCAAAAAGGCTGTTTTATAGGCGATAGTTGAGGTAAAAGTCGCCAAATTCAGACCCAAAGACGCGACACAACATACATAAATCACCCACGTAGTCAGCATGGTTTTAAAGTTAGAGAATTTTATCTTAAAGCGCAACAAACGCATCGCCCAAAACAAACCCACAAAGCCCAACATCATTGCCAGTCCGCTGTGCATGGTTACTACGCTTCCTTCTGATAAAACATTGTTACTGCCCACGATTAGCACGCCCAATGAAGCCGCCATCGCATTGCCCAACAACAAGGAAAACCACCCGAAATCATGTACACGCGTGCGCCAAATATGCGGATAGTTGATTTTTAAATAATGGTCGATTTTTTTGAGAAAATTTGGATAAAGCCAATTCATATTTTATAAAATTTTAATTTTAAAATGACATTCAATTCGCCCGCGTTCGTAGAGAAAATTCATGAATTTTCTCTACGAACGTTACTAACTCGCAACCTGTAACCCGTTAACCCGTAACCCGTTCACACAAACATTTTCTTAGTTGATTTACTAATATCTCTAAAATAAGTCACCTCAATATCTGCCGAAATAAAACGCTGCATCACTTCCATCTGCGTGACATGTAGCGGCGTGTGCATCACATAAGCCAAGCCCGTGTGTTCGATACTGTAATATTCAAAACCGCCCAAGCTGCGTTCCATCTCTTCGAGCGTCAATTCGGAGGCAAATTCAAAGGTATTTTCTTCGCGTCCTTCGCCGAGATTGTCCGTTTTACCGTTGTAAATGACCTCGCCCTCTTTCATAAAAATGATATTGTCCGACACATGCTCAATCTCGTGCAAATGCTGCGAGCTCACCACCACTGATAGCGGATAACGATAGCTATTCGCCAAGTCGCGCAAATCATTCAGAATCACCAACTGCGCTTTGATGTCCAGATTTGCAAGCGGCTCATCTATCACCAAAAAAACGGGCTTCCACACGAGCGCACGCGCCAGCGCAAAACGCAAGCGATACCCGCCCGAAAGCTGCGACCATTTCTTATTTTGATGCTCTTCCAAACCCAGTCTATAAATTATATATTCGACTTCCTCCTCATTCGTTTCTCCCTTAATACCATGCAATGCCAGTTCGTAATGCAGGTTATCGCGTACCGAGCCGTACCATTTTTCGAGGTGTTGTGGGATGAATGCAATGCGTTGTTTTATCTCGCCCCAATCGTTGCGACTGATACCAAAATACGCCTCCAAATACGGGTATTGAATCAAACCGCTATCGGCTGCCAATTCGCCCGAAATCATCCGAAAAAGGGTGGTCTTTCCATTGCCGTTTTCGCCGACTACGCCAGTTATTTCCCCTAAACGAAATTCGGCATTAATGCCCTGCATATTGAAGCCACTACGTTGAAAAGTCTTATTCACATTACTCACCCAACAGACCATTTCCCTACGTTTTTCTAACGGCGCAATCGCGCTTTTCTTTACCACAGTCGTTGCTTCCAGATCCGTCACCGCATCCCTTCCGATGCGCTCCGTGAGTGCCACCATTTCATTTGCCAACTGCCCTTGTCGCAACACATTATCGGCGCGTGAATGATTCAATTTCAACAATAAAGCACTGTGTACCAATTGGTTATCAGAAGCATGTTCCATCGCAAACTCCACCAATTCGCCTGCGCCCTGCGTAGCATTTTCTCGCAAATGCGCGCTCAATTCGTGTACGCGATTGTCGATAATATCTATTCTATCCATTTAATAATTTTGAATGAATGAATTTTGAATGAATGAATCACTCGCAGTTTACACTCGTTTTATTTTTTATTATAAGTAGTGAGACAAAAATAATCTACCCGTCTGAATTGTTCTTTTTCTTATATTGGGATTAATCACGAATCACGCCCATACGAAGTTTCAATTTTATCGGTCAGTTCTAAAATTTGTTTGGCGAGTGCGGTTCTTTTTTCTTCAAAAGTCGCCTTTTCGATGTCGCCTTTAGCATGTTCTTCATCCAATTCATTCAAGCCCGTACCGATACCGATAATGGTTTTCAAATCAATGCGTCCGCTCGAAAAATCGGTGCTAAAATCCATCAAACGTTTTATCGCTTTCGGGATGTGGTCAGCACCTACAAGGCGTTGTATTTCCAATTTTCTTTGTGTAATATTCATAATGGCAACGTAACGTAATGCCTCCGGCCTGCGCCGCATTTATTTAATTCCTGATACTTACGCTAAAATTAGGGATGATATTTTAAATTACCTACTTTGAGCCTGTTAAATAAGATATAAAGTAAACTTCGTACAGGCGATTTTAATCGCCATGTCGCAATAGTATAAATGTGTACTTTTTATTTTAGAAATTTTTATAGATAAAAAATCGTAATAACATGGCGAATGAATTCGCCTGTACATAACTTTCACCATGAAATATATCGTACTCACGCACCCCGACGACATTCCCAACGAAATCAATCGTATTCACAGTTTGTTTAATGATAATTTGCAAATATTACACGTACACAAACCGAATTATGACATTGGACAATTAAAAAATTATATAGAAAAAATCGACGTTCAATATCATTCGCGATTGGTCGTACATGCCTATGACCAATTTTTGAGCGAACAAGATTCACTCAATGATTTTTCATTCAAATTGAAGGGCATCCACCTCCCCGAAAAAGTACGTACAGAACGGCTATCTTTGCCTTCAAATTTCAAAGTTATCTCTACCTCTTTTCATACATTGCATGACGTTATTCATAACGCAGAAAACTATGAATACGTTTTCCTCAGTCCGATATTTAACAGTATTTCCAAAAAAGGATACAACGCCGCATTTGATATGGATGAATTGAAGGCTGCCTTAGTGAAAAGCAATCATTCGGTAATTGCATTGGGCGGTATGGATAAAGGGAAGCAGGAGGTTATAAGCGAATTGGGCTTTGCAGGAATGGGCGTACTTGGCGCAGTTTGGAGTGTTCAATGAATGAGTGAATAGATTTTGAATGAATGAATCATTATAGCTCGCATTTGATTCATTCATTCAAAATTCATTCACTCATTCATTAGACTTTATTTAATTCGTCCTTCCGAAACACAAGTCACGCCCCATAATTTATTGATTTTCCGAAAATTCATTTCAAAAATATTAATATATTTCAGTAGAAAATTCACGGGTGCAGGTGCGGGTTTCATATCCGAACTTTCCGGGCTTGCATTGGTTTCGCCGCCGCCTTTGATGCGTCTGATGAGCCATACCAATGGAAAAATCCAACCATAAATATAATAATGACTGTCGATTTTACAATCTTTAGTGTCCAACAATTTACGTAAAACAGGCAACGTATATCGTCGGTAATGCCCCAAAAACACATCATGCCCCGACCACAAGCTCATAAACGCCGGAACGGTGATAAAATAATGAGCATTTTCGCCCAGTCGATTCCGAATATCTTGTAGTATCGCATAATCATCCTCAATGTGTTCCAATACATCCATCATCACGACCACACAATCGCTAATGCCTTCGGGTATGTAGTGCATTTTTCGAATGTTTGAGCCTTCCGTAGCTGCCATTTCTTCGGCGGTATAACCAATATCTACGAGTAAAACTTCCTTTACCATATCGGGAAACGCCTCCTGCAATTCAATCGCAAAAAAGCCCGACCCCGAACCGAAGTCAATGACTGTCAAAGCTTTACCTTGCTCCTTCGTTAGCTTTTTAAAATAGCGAAACAAAGGCACTTTCTTCGATTGATAATACCAATGCACTTTGGGGTTCACCCCATTTTCCAATTCTTTTAAATCCATGTGTTTGACGAGTTGTTGTTGTGTTGACGAGTTGTTGAGGGGATGAGTTGTCGTCTGCTATTTTTTGAACTTGATATTTGAAATTGAAGTTGAGGTTGAAATTGAAGTTGAGGTTGCTACGTTCTCGTCGTATACCAAGCGGGCGGGTCGATGCCGTCGGTTGGGTTGCCGTTTTTATCGTATCGTTTGTGGTCGAAAGTATCGCGGGGCAAAAAATAAGTTTTGGCTTCGTGCGTGACGGTTTGTTGTCGTTGGATTTCACGGAGTTCATCTTTGTACCAAAACGAAGCGAAAACCCCCGAAAACGCGCCAAACAAATGCCCCTCCCATGAGATACCGGGCTGGTCGGGCAGCACACCGAGAAACAAGCCGCCATACATCATCAGCACAATAAGTGATAGTACCAATGAAGTCCGATTTTTGAGAAAGATGCCATTCCAAAACAAAAAAGCCACCAAGCCATACACGATACCGCTCGCGCCGATATGATACACAGGTCTGCCAAAAATCCACACAGCAAAACCCGTCAAAATATAAATCATTCCGATAGCAGGAATCGCGACGCGACGATAAAAATAAATCGTCGTGACACCCAGCAAGAGCAAAGGTACACTATTTGAGAATAAATGCGGTATATCTCCGTGAACAAGCGGTCCGGTGATGATGCCTTGCAAACCTCCCGGCTGCATCGGGTAAATGCCCCAATGTCGCAAGCGCAAATTAAATACAATTTTAGCCAAATGTATAAGCCACAATAAAGCCACAAATACTATCGGCAAAATCAAGCTTTCGCGGAACGCTCTTTGCTCATTTAGCTCGTCATAAGAAGTAATATTTTCCAAATTTGATGTTTTCAAAAGCCATTTCAGCGAATTTTCGCACTTTTTTATTTTTTTTATACTTTTTAACAAAAAAAATATTTACAAAATGACACTATATTTTAGATTAATTATCAGAGAGTTATTTACTTAACGTAAAAAATACAATAAGCGAATTTTCGCCAAAATGACATTTTACTGATATAAATATACGGGCAATGAAAGCCTATTTTACCTATCTTTACCACTTTCCACACGTCTAAAATGGAAAATAGACTTGAGCATCAATTCATTATTTGAAGCAAAAATAGACAAGTTCATCTGATTGGTTGACACTTTTATATTTAAAGTAAATTAATGTAAAATGTAAAATAATAAATGTAAAATGTAAAAGTTGTATAACGTGAAATGAATATACTATCTATTATTGTGTTAATTTTCAGCTATTTAAATATAATTAAAATTAAAATGTTTTATCGCTTGTTATCGACATTTTTACATTTTAAATTTATTATTTTACATTTTACATTTCAAAAAGTGTCAACTACTTAATGAATGAATTTTGAATGAATGAAAAATGATTCATTCACTCTTTCATTCAAAATTCATTCATTTTTATTCGCCTTTGGATGAACTTGTCCAAAAATACAAAATTCTTAATGAATGAATTTTGAATTTTGAATGAATGAAAAATGATTCATTCACTCTTTCATTCGAAATTCATTCATTTTTATTCGCCTTTGGATGAACTTGTCCAAAAATACAAAATTCTTAATGAATGAATTTTGAATGAATGAAAAATGATTCATTCACTCTTTCATTCAAAATTCATTCATTTTTATTCGCCTTCGGTAAAGTCAGAACAAATATGAAAGAGATAGGTTTCAAGAACCCCATCGCCAATTTAGCCCATATAGGACTAAAAAATATCAAAACAGCTTACTGGAATCTTCCCGCTACCGACTTGGTAGAGGAGACACTTGCTACACACGAAGGTGTATTGGCGGATTCTGGTGCGCTCGTCATCAAAACCGGTGAATTTACGGGACGCTCTCCAGCAGACCGCTTCATCGTAAAAGATGCACTCACGGCAAACACTGTCGATTGGAATAGTATTAATACGCCTTTTGATACGGACAAATTTAACGCTTTACGCGATAAAGTTGTTCAGCATTTTGAAGGTAAAGATGCTTATATCGCCGACGCCTACGCTTGTGCAGACCTCAACTATCGCCTCAATTTGCGACTCGTGGCAGAAAAGCCGTGGAGTGCTCAGTTTGCAGGCAACATGTTCTTGCGCCCTACGCGCGAAGAAATCCTGAACGCCCAACCCGAATGGACGATTTTTTGCGCACCGACTTTCATGGCAGATGCAGAAATCGACGGTACACGCCAACACAATTTTGCGATAATTAATTTTTCACAAAAACAAATCATCATCGGTGGCACGGGCTATACAGGCGAAATCAAAAAAGGCATCTTTTCAGTGCTGAATTTCGTCTTACCTACCGAGCGAAATGTACTCCCCATGCACTGCTCCGCCAATCAAGATAAAGATGGTAACACCGCAGTATTTTTCGGACTTTCAGGTACAGGAAAAACAACGCTTTCTGCTGACGAAAATCGTAACCTTATCGGCGATGACGAACACGGCTGGTCAGATCAAGGCGTTTTCAACTTTGAGGGCGGCTGCTACGCAAAATGTATCGACCTCAGCGAAGAAAAAGAACCACAAATCTATCGTGCCATCAAGCCCGGCGCAATACTCGAAAATATTGCCTTTATAGAAGGTACGAACGAGCCAAATTTTGAAGACTGCTCCATCACTCAAAATACACGCGTCTCCTACCCTATTCATCACATTGACAACGCTTTAACGCCTTCCGTCGGCAATCATCCGAAGAATATTTTCTTCCTGACGTGCGATGCTTTCGGCGTATTGCCTCCGATTTCAAAACTCACTCCGGGGCAAGCGATGTACCATTTTATATCCGGCTACACCGCAAAAGTTGCTGGTACAGAAGCTGGTATTACCGAACCCAAAGTTGTTTTTTCAGCTTGTTTTGGTGCGCCCTTTTTGCCGCTTCATCCGACGGCTTATGCGGAGATGTTGGGCAAGAAAATGAAGGCAGACCCAAGTATCAACGCATGGCTCATCAATACAGGTTGGACCGGCGGCGCTTATGGTACAGGTTCGCGTATGAAATTGCGTTATACTCGCGCAATGGTCACAGCTGCGCTGAATGGCGAACTGGAGAACGTAAATTACGAAATAGATACAATATACGGACTAAATATGCCGACGAGCTGTCCGAATGTTCCCGATGAAATTCTAAACCCGCGAAATACGTGGTCGGACAAAGATGCTTATGACGATAAAGCCAATGTTTTAGCAGAGGCTTTCATTCAAAACTTTGAGCAATTTGCCGATAAAGCAAGTAAGGAAATACTTACAGCTGCGCCGAGAATTGCAGTCATGTAGCGGAATAATAATGAATAGACTTTATTTAGAAATATTTTGTATGCAGCTAACATTGTCTTTTTCCGATACTCTTCTCCTATTTTTCGCTCTCCCGATAGCTATCGGGATAGGGTATGTAGCTCAAAATGAGGCTCGATTATCGAAAAAATACAAAATTCCATGCATACAAAATATTCCTAAATAAAGTCTAATGATAAATGATGATTTTCTAATTATATCTATCATTCTGAAAGATCTACTGGTATCGTTTTTTAAACAGTAGAGACGGGAGATAAGCCGAATGGTTTATCTCCTTTTTTTTGCCTAAAAAACAAATTCCAAATCCCTACATACAATACGCATTTAATTATCTATATTTGTCTATAATTTTATTTGAGTTTACCACAAATCGGTGATGAGTTACACAAAACAAAAGACCCAAAAATCAACCGTCTTGCTGAACTCGTTTCAGTATCTTCCATGCTATGAAAAACTGAATCCAAACAAAAACTCTAAGTGAAAGAAATTAAATAAATTGAGTGTGTCACAAATCGGTGGTCGTTGCGATGCCGATAAGGTGCGTTAGCACCGACACCGTTTGTAGAAAAAGCAAACCCAAAGCTAATCAAGGTGCGTAGCACCGACACCGTTTGTATGCGCTAACGGTGTCGGTACTACGTACCTTAACAAATAAGATGTATTATTTTTATGGGAAAAAAATTTGCTCAAAAGGCTTTTCGTAAAAGCAAAACACCCCGTCATTTACAATACTTTTGGACAACACCGCTTTATCCAAAAACTGACGAAACATTCAACATTTGTTACTTGTTTTAGGTTTACTTTATTTAGTACTTTACAGTCTCATTTAAAAAAGGTTCGGCTACCCGTCTAAGTGCTAACATAGAATGTTTCATTTGACAGCTAAAACAGCCATTACAGCGTTCAAAAATCCCCGTCATTCACTCATTTAAAATTCACTCATTAATACACACACTATGAAAGTCATACAAGTATCCAAAGGCGGTCTAGACCACCTTCAAATCGTTGAACGCCCCTCTCCTACTCCCGGAGCGCACGATGTCGTGGTCGCATGGCACGCCACCTCTTTGAATTTCCATGATTATCTGGTCGCAGTAGGTGCGATTCCTGTACCGGAAGAGCGTATTCCGATGTCTGATGGTGCCGGGGAAGTGATTGCGGTAGGCTCGGAAGTCCGCGAATTTAAGGTGGGCGATAAAGTCATGTCCTTATTTTTCCCCAACTGGACGGAAGGCAAACCCACGCTGCCAAAAACCATCGGCATCAGTGGCGAAACGGTGGACGGCTACATCGCCGAGCAATCGTGCTTACCTGCGAATGCCGTCACACTTATGCCCGACGGCTACACTTATGCAGAAGCCGCCACCCTACCCTGTGCCGCAGTGACCGCATGGCGCGGTTTGATGGTCGAAGGCAATTTGACCGCCGGCGAAACGGTGCTCATCGAAGGCACGGGCGGCATGTCGATTTTCGGTTTGCAACTCGCAAAAGCGGCGGGTGCGCGCGTCTTTGCGACCACTTCTTCGCCCGAAAAAGCAGAGCGATTGAAGGCAATGGGCGCAGAAGCCGTCGTCAATTATAAGGAAGACGAACGCTGGGGGAAAACGATTTTTAAGATGACCGGAGGCGTGGATCACGTACTCGACGTAGGTGGTGGTTCTACGATGAAGCAGTCTATCGAAGCAGCAGCTATCGGCGGACATATCGTCGCTATCGGCATTCTCGGCAATGGTCGTAAGGGCGAGCTTACGTTCCCAAAATTATTTTTTAAACACCTGACAATGAGTGGCATAGCAGTCGGCAGTCGCACGATGCAGCAAGATATGGTCAAGGCTATCAATGCCAGCAACATCAAACCCATTATTGATAAAAGTTTTGCTTTTGACCAATTGGCAGATGCCTTTCGCCATCAGGAATCAGGCAAGCATTTTGGGAAGATTGTGCTGGAGTGGTAGTGTCGTTATTCGTTTATCCGTTATTCGTTTATTCGTTATCCGTTTATTCGTTATTCGTTATTCGTTATTCGTTATTCGTTATCCGTTTATTCGTTATCCGTTATCCGTTATCCGTTATCCGTTATCCGTTATCCGTTATCCGTTATCCGTTATCCGTTATCCGTTTATTTTGCTTCGCAAAATAACTATGCGAAGAGTAAAACGAATAACGAGTAACGAATAACGGATAACGAGTAACGAATAACGAATAACGAGTAACGAATAACGGATAACGAGTAACGAGTAACGGATAACGAGTAACGAATAAACGAATAACGGATAAACGAATCACGCTACTAATTTTTTAATATCCTTTTCAATTTTACTTGGCGAGGTCGTCGGTGCGTAGCGTTTGAAGGGTTTGCCGTCGGGCGCGACGAGGAATTTGGTGAAATTCCATTTAATATTTTTTCCCAACATGCCGCCCAATTCATCTTTCAAATATTCGAATATTGGGTGCGTATTGCTGCCGTTCACGTCTATTTTTTCGGTCAATTGGAAGGTCACACCATGATTGATGCGACAGGCTTCAACGACGGTTTCGTTGCTTTCGGGTTCTTGTCCGCCGAATTGGTCGCAAGGAAAACCTAAGACGACCAACTCATCTTTATACTCCTTGTGCAATCGCTCTAAATCATCAAATTGTGGCGCGAGTCCGCATTTGGTCGCGGTATTGACGACCAAAACGGCTTTGCCTTCGTAGTCCGACATATTTAGTGTTTTTCCCGAAGGGGTGTTGATGCTTAATTCGTGGAAATTCAT
>Ga0209295_1000562_pt1 | contig 16509 bp, 14 predicted proteins | sample Porto_5metaG_FD_187428 | JGI IMG/M metagenome (GOLD analysis project Ga0209295, IMG submission 187428) | Marine algal microbial communities from Porto, Portugal - Porto_5 metaG (SPAdes) (version 2) | ecosystem: Host-associated > Algae > Red algae > Unclassified | place: Portugal: Porto... | reverse complement strand
CGTCTTCTCTATTTTTGATCTCTTTTCTCACATTACAAAGGTATTAACTATAACGGCTAGATTTTTGTACTTTGCTTACTAATGCACAAACTGATTTACATACTATTATTTCTTGCTTCTATCACAGTTACAAGCCAGAGCTACTCCCTAGAGAAGATCAATGAGGTCATACTAGACACAGACACCTTTATAGCTGTAGATGCTTTTAATGCATTATACCACATTAAAGGTGATATATTATATAAGACTGATGTGCAAAATGAGTATCAATATTCGGCACTGCAACTGGGTGCGTTAACTTCGGTAGATGTGCTCAACCCGCTTAGAATTACCTTGTTTTATGAAAGCTCAAACACAGCTGTCATTCTGGACAACACACTTAACGAAATCACACGTGTAAACTTCTCTACGATAGAAAACTTTAGAAATGTAAGCCACGTGCGTACGGCAAGTGATAGGCGCTTCTGGATTTTTAATACAGATTTACAACAGTTAGAAATTTTTGACTGGAATACTCAAAAGGTTCTTACCCAGTTTCCCCCTATGGCACACAATGCCACAGCGCTTATGAGCAATTTTAACTTTGCCTGGGTGAGTACTATAGATGGTGTTTTTTTCTACAATAATTATGGGAGTTTTATAGAGAAGATAGAAAGTCCTGAAAGCCAGCTTATGTCACAAGACAAAGGTGCTTTTATACTTTATGCAGATAAGAAGCTCTATTACAAACCTAATGATACTGCTGCTGTAGGAGTTATAGAAACATTAGATTTATCTATAAAACAGCTTTCTTTAAAAGGGGAAAGTCTCTATATTTACAGTGATAAAAAGCTCACTGCTTTCCGTCTCAAACTAGCTAAACAACCTTAACTATGCACATCGCCATCGCCGGTAATATTGGTGCCGGTAAAACGACACTGACTAAACTTCTCGCAAAACATTTTAAGTGGACTCCACAGTTTGAAGACGTGGTAGATAACCCTTATCTAGATGATTTTTATAACGAGATGGAGCGCTGGTCTTTTAACCTGCAAATTTACTTTTTAAATAGCCGTTTTAGACAATTACTAGAGATACGCGATAGCAATAAATCTATTATACAAGACCGTACTATCTATGAAGACGCATTCATATTTGCGCCTAACCTGCACGCGATGGGCTTGCTTACTAATAGAGATTACAACAACTACAAGTCGCTTTTTGACCTTATGGAGAGTGTAGTAGATGCACCAGACCTTATGATTTACCTGCGTAGCTCTATCCCAAACCTTGTATCGCAAATACACAAGCGTGGCAGAGATTATGAAAACTCTATATCTATAGACTACCTAAGCCGTCTTAATGAACGCTACGAGGCGTGGATACACGGTTATGACAAAGGAAAGCTTCTTATTATTGATGTAGATAATCTTGACTTTGTAGATAATCCAGAAGATCTAGGAGATATCATCAATAGAATAGATGCCGAATTAAACGGGCTTTTTTAACATAAAGTTCAATAATATCTAAGTTTGGCAGGGTGTTTGATAATTTTTGAGCTTCAATCAAAAATCAAACATTATGAAATTTATTACCAAACTAGTAGTTCTAGCAATCCTTGTAACCTTTTTATCTTGTAGTAGTGATGACGACAACTCATCATTACAAGAAGTTGCTATTACCACAGCCTCATTAAGCGGCACTTATGAGTTAACAGCTTATAATTCCCTAGATATAACATTATTGGAGACAGAAGATGGTACATATACTGAATCAATTATAGGAGAACACCTTACTCTTGGGAATTCAAATATCACCTTTACAGAATCTGGCGATTATTCATTTAATTATAACTACGTAATTACCGAAAAGTATGCTTTGAACGGCTTTACCTACATAACAGATAACGTAGATTATTCAGATGCTTCTGCGGGAGATTATACGATTACTGGAGATCAGAAAGTTTTATTTAATGGTCGAGAATATGAAGCAACCCTACTCAATAATGGTGAACTTACAATTTATTTTGAGCAATATGAAGAAACCGAATACTACGAAAACACCTATAGTCAAGAATTAACGTTTACTAAGGTTTAGTATTATATACACAGCTCAACAACAGCCATTTATAATTAATCACAAATACATATTCAATAAGAAAATTCTTTCTAGTTCTGTTTTTATAAACTAGATTTGCGCGTTTTTAAACTTAAACTATATTATGAAAAAGATTACTCTATTTTTAGTTATGGCAATTTCTGTGATGACTATATCTTGTAGCAATGACGACGACTCTTCTGAGCCAGCAGGACCAACACTTACACCTGCACTACTTGCCGGAACTTACAACTTAAACTTTTACGAGAGTGAAGAGGTAATACAAGAAGAAGTTACAGGTGGTACAGCTACTACAACAATAAGTGAGGTAGGTGATACATTTGGAACATCAAATATTGTTTTTGACGCAAACGGAACTTATACTGTAAACTTCCAATACCGTGTTACAAGAACAACTCAATTAGAAAGTAACGACCCTGTAGAAGAAACTGAGATTATCACAAACTCAGATACAGGTAATTATTCTGTAAATGACACAAACCAGACAATTACTATAGATGGTGAGACTGGAGATGTTACTTTATTTAACGACAGCCAGCTTAGACTATTATTTGAAAGCACAGATGTTGAGGCAGATGGCACGTCTACATTTACTAGTGAATTACGTTTTGCAAGACAATAGTCAAAACACAATTTAACTACATAAACAAAAAACGGCTACTTTAATTAAGTAGCCGTTTTTTTATGCTTTATGCTATAAGACCTATAGATCTCGCGTGCTCCTCTGCAAAAGAACTTTTTTCTACTAGTACTGCTGGCGTGGTCTCATACTGTGCTAGTACACTTTTTACACGCATTACCTTTTTCTTATGCTTCACACTACGCAGGTACACCGCTAGTATTTGCTCTGGATACTCCTTTGCTACTTCTAGATAAATATCTACATCGTGCTCTCCACTATCACCTATAAGCACAAACTTTAAGTCTGGATAGGTGTTTAATATATTTCTAATCTCGTGCTGCTTGTGGGGCTTTTCTGGTTTTGGAGTTTTCTCAAAAGGACCCCTAAAATCTCTTAATAATATAGGCCCTTTCGGGAAATTTTGATTCCTCACAAAAGATTCTAGGTAGTTATATAAATTCCAAGGGCTGTTACTCACATAAAACATTGGGTTTGCATCTGCTCCAGAAGTTCCTCTATGTAGCTTTTGATATAAAGAAGGAGCTCCCTCTAGCGATGTGCGCCTCCCTACATCTTTAAAAAGTGTATTTACAATCACTCTCCACTTAAGAAGCGACGCTACTCCCGTATGTAATATCGTATCATCTATATCACTTATGACTCCATAAGACGCATTTTCTGAAGGAATAAGCATCTCTATAGCAAACTTATTTTCTCCCATAAGCACCACATCCTTTTTTACATCATCAAAGCTCACTGTAAGCTGGAGCCAGCCCTCACTATTAGTCATCTTATCTAAGCCGTGTACCTCCACATCTATTTTAAAATATCCTTCGGCATCTGTGGTGGTGTAAAAGACAGCTCCATCTGGCAAAGTCACTTTGAGTTTTGTGTGACGCAACTCATCTGTAGCAAACTGTTTATAGGCATTTTTAAAAGCAGCAAGCACACCCTTTTTCTTTAGATCTACTCCTTCGTGCTCTAAAGCGCGCCCTATGAGGTATAAGTGATTTTTAGTTCCATAAGACTGGTACCCGTCTATTTGTATAGGATCTTGTTTTTTAGAAAAGAACATTGTACGATGTATTGGTTAGTATTACGCTTTCGCACTTCGGCAAGCTCAGTATAAACTTCAGTAAACTGAAAGCGTAAAAATAATAGCTTCATAAAAAAAGTGCACAACTATAGTAATGCACTTTTTAGTAGCGATATGTATCTATATCTTACGCATTTTGAGGAATTCCTTTTACCTCTCCTCTAGCAGGGTAATCTTTTTTCATAATAAAATCTATCCCTCCTAGAATATCGTCAAAGTGCGGTCTTGCAAAAGGCATAGACTGTACACTTGAGAAAAATAGTGTTCCGTCAGGTTTTATCAAGAAGAGACCTGGCTCTGTAAAGAAGTCTGGCTCCTTATCTGAAACCGCTTCAGAAATAAACAATCCGTACTCTCTTGCTTTCTCTAGTGATAGATTATATGCTACTGGTAGTCCTTCTATATCCCAATCTTCACCTGCTATTTTTGCTCTCTTCTCTGTATCTGCGCTTATAGCCACGACATTAATGCCGCGATCTACAAACTTATCTAGCTTTTGAGAAAGCTCTTCAAGTTGTTTTTTACATACAGGACAATGTAGTCCTCTATAAAAAACTAAAAGCGTAAAGTTTTCTGCGTTTTGATCGCTCAGTTTCCAGTTAGTATCATTTATTAATGGAAGCTCCAGTGAAGGAACTTGTGTTTTTGGTAACAACATAATTTTAATTTTTACATAAAATTACCGCATAAACAGCTGCAGCTCTCACAACACCATTGTAAACCTTTGTTAAGGTATGTGAATGTCATAAAAAAGGTGAGCCTATAATACTCACCTTGTTATACGTAATAGCTAGTGTATAAACTATTTATTGCGAAGTGATGCTTCAAAGGCGTCCATTTGCTTTTTTACCTCAACTTCTGTACCTGTAAACTCTTTTACCTCAGTACTCATCTCACCATTATCATCTGTCGTAATAGTTACTGTTCCTACAAACTGCCCATCACGCTCTGCCATAGCAAAGCGAACTTCTTTTTGCACCTCGCGTGTTTCTTTAATACGTCCATCTTGAGTAATTGCGACCACAGTCCCATCTTCTGTAGTAATAGCCAGACCATCATCTGTATGACCGCCTAGTATAGGTGCAATCACAAGACCGATAAGACAGGTAAGTTTTATAAGTATATTCATAGACGGTCCAGATGTATCTTTAAAAGGATCTCCTACCGTATCACCAGTAACAGCAGCTTTATGAGCATCAGAGCCCTTGTAAGTCATCTCACCGTTAATCTCTACTCCTGCCTCAAAAGATTTTTTTGCATTATCCCAGGCACCTCCAGCATTGTTCTGAAAAATTGCCCATAACACACCACTTACTGTAACGCCGGCCATATACCCTCCTAGCATCTCTGCAATAGCAAGACGATTCATCCCAAAGGCAAGCGGCAAGAAAGCAATCACCAGCGGGAAACCAATGGTTAAAATACCTGGCAGCAACATTTCTTTAAGTGAAGCCTGTGTAGATATAGCCACACATTTATCATATTCTGGTTTCCCAGTTCCTTCCATTATACCTGGTATGTCTTTAAACTGGCGACGTACCTCTTGCACCATTTCCATAGCTGCTTTTCCTACGGCATTCATCGCAAGTGCAGAAAATACCACTGGAACCATTCCTCCTACAAAGAGCATTGCGAGTACAGGTGCTTTAAAAATATTAATACCATCTATTCCCGTAAAGGTTACATAAGCCGCAAATAATGCGAGCGATGTAAGCGCTGCAGATGCAATCGCAAATCCTTTTCCTGTAGCCGCCGTAGTATTACCTACAGAATCTAGAATATCTGTGCGTTCACGCACGATAGGCTCCTGCTCACTCATCTCTGCTATACCACCTGCATTATCTGAGATTGGTCCAAAGGCATCTATCGCAAGTTGCATCGCTGTAGTAGCCATCATAGCCGAAGCTGCTAGAGCCACCCCGTAAAAACCGGCAAATGCATATGACGCCCAGATCGCACCGGCAAATAATAGTACCGATGGAAATGTAGAGATCATACCCGTAGCGAGACCTGCAATAATGTTAGTTCCTGCTCCTGTACTTGATTGTTGTACAATTTTGAGAATAGGCGTTTTACCGAGACCAGTATAATATTCTGTCACAGAAGAAATCACAGCTCCCACAACTAGGCCTACTATAGTCGCATAAAAAACGCGCATAGATGAGATTTCTTGCACTCCTTCTCCAAAGAATTCCATTTGCATCGTTTCTGGAAGCATCCATTTACATAGTGCAAAACAAGCTACTGCCACAAGCACTATAGAAGTCCAGTTACCTATATTAAGCGCACCCATAACCTGAGACTCCTTTGCATCGTTACTCTTAATTTTAACAAGCATTGTACCTATAATAGATATAATAATACCCACACCTGCTATAGCCATAGGCAACAATATAGGACCTATACCTCCAAAAGCGTCTGAGATACTACCTCCCATATCTTTTATCACATAATTACCTAGTACCATTGCCGCTAGCACGGTTGCTACATATGATCCAAATAAGTCTGCACCCATCCCTGCTACGTCTCCTACATTATCTCCCACGTTATCTGCAATAGTTGCAGGGTTGCGAGGATCATCTTCTGGTATACCAGCTTCTACCTTACCTACAAGGTCTGCTCCCACATCTGCAGCTTTGGTATAAATACCACCACCTACACGAGCAAAAAGTGCTATAGACTCTGCACCTAGAGAGAATCCTGCTAGTGTTTCTAATACAATGGTCATATCCATCGTATTTGTCCACTCACCACCCATAAAGAAATGGAAGAAAAAGATAAAGAATGCTGTAAGACCAAGTACTGCAAGACCAGCAACTCCAAGCCCCATCACCGTACCTCCGCCAAAAGAGATTTTAAGCGCATTAGGCAAGCTAGTGCGCGCCGCCTGAGTGGTACGCACATTTGTTTTGGTAGCGATTTTCATCCCTATGTTTCCTGCAAAGGCAGAAAATACAGCACCGCATACAAATGCAATAACAATAAGCCAGTGCGTGGTAGGCACTACATAAGACACAATAGCAAGTAATACACTTACAATAATTACAAATATGGTAAGCAGTTTATACTCGGCATTTAAAAAAGCGAGTGCTCCCTCATAAATGTGATCAGATATTTCTTTCATCTTACCATCACCAGCATCTTGCTTCATAACCCAAGATTGCTTTATGATCATATAGACAAGCCCAAGAAGGGCCAATACAATCGGCACGTAAATCATCATTGATTCCATAAATTTTGTTTGGTTTTAGTGAGAATTTCTTAAAAAAATTCTTAAAATATTAGATGATACTAAAGTAGCAAAATCCACCTAAATCACAAACAACTCACAATCAATAACATACAAAAAATGTGATTGCATAAAAAAAGCCGCAACGCGATGCGTTACGGCTTCTAGGCTAATTCGTTTATACTGTGAGTCTTAGTAAATACTCACTTCGCTACGTGGTACATCAGACTCTTGGAATCTCTGGTAACACTTTGCTACAATTTCTCTAGCTTCGTGTACGTCTCCCCATCCACCTACGTCTACTTTTTTCTCTTCAAGGTCTTTGTACACTTGGAAAAAGTGCTCAATCTCTTTTATAAGGTGTGGGTTACAGTCAGATAAGTCTTCAAGCTTACTTGCACTTGGATCTGTTACTGGTACACAGATAACTTTTTCGTCTGGTCCTTTTTCATCTGCCATATGGAAAACTCCTATAGGCTTTACCTCAATCACACATCCAGGAAAAGTAGGCTCTGTTACAAGAACAAGTACATCAAGAGGATCTCCATCTAGTGCAAGAGTTTCTGGTATAAAACCGTAATCTGCAGGGTACATCATAGAAGAAAAGATCATACGATCGTAACGTATTTTCTTTAGTTCAAAATCATACTCATATTTGTTACGACTCCCTTTTGGGATTTCGATTAAAACGTCAAATGTTTTTACTTTTTCTGCTGTCATATCATTATAAAAAAACAAATTATGCTCCCTCCTATTAAAAAATCTCTTAATATTTGAACACTAATTTGTGTAGTTAGTATTGCGCTTTCGCGAAAGCTAAATTTCAAATAGCTGAAATTCAATTAATTATAAACAGCAGCTTGCCAAAAAATATCTTTCGGGGTGCAAAAATACGCTGTAAAAGCGTTATCACCAAAGGAATACGTGTTAAGATTAGGTTAGGTAGTTACTCGTACAGCGGTTTAAAAAAGAAAGGTGATACTGATTAAAGTACCACCTTGAATGTTTTCACAACGGGATAATCTGTTTGTTGTTCTATTTTTTTATTAATGTCATTTACTTAAATAAACACCTCTGAAGGCAATACTACTTAAGCGAAAGCGTAAAAACAACCTTCATTAAAAATAAAATCCAAAACTACCTGTCACCCCTATCTTACGAGCATCTGGCAAGAAGTTATAATTTCCTCTAAAGTTTACATCTATACGGAACACCTTAAAGATATTACCTACCCCGATGCTGTACTCATAATACGGCTCCATAGATGGGGCAATCATAGATGGTGTGATGGCGGTTACAGGATCTCCCTCTGCAAAGAGAAGACTCTCAAAAGCGGGTCTGTTAAGATCAATATTAGCCTGTGATATATTACCTATTATACCACGCACGCCTATAATCTCTCTGAGGTTTAACCCTTTTAAGAAAGGAATACGGTTAAAGATTCTTCCTCCAAAGTTATGTTCTAGCTGTAAAGAAGCATACTCATCTGTAGTAAACTCATAAAAATTGAGCTGGCTAAAGGTGTTGAATATTGAGAACAGTGACTGGTTACCTGGCACTGGACTTAATAATGCCAGTGGCACCTCATCAAAGGTTTTACCTACCTCTGTAGAAGCGGTAAGTGTACCTAGACCTCCTACTCGTATTGCCTTACGAGCAGAAAATTGAAACTTATCGTACCCAAAATCACTGTCTAGCGTACCCTCTAGCCCACGTGTGTAACTCGCATAAAAGCTAGGGAACCACTCGTTTGTGACGCGTCGCTCTACGCCAAAACCTGAGGTCTTTTTACCTGGCTCCCAGATAGTAGTAAGAACCACCTCTGCTTGTTTAAGCTCACCTGTGGTGGTGGTTTGTGTGGCATCTGTAAAGTAGTCTAGACTAAAGGTCTCTGAGGCAGACTCGAGCGTGCGCAGTGAGAAATCTGCTCGTACCTGCAGGTTGCGCACCACCTCTATCTCTGCAGCTACGTTTGCCAGTTTTATAGAAGTAAGCTTATCATTAGTCGCTGTGTTTACTAGAGATGATGAGGCAAGATTTCTACCTAGCACATCTCTTGAGGTGGTAAGGCTCGCCCCTATTTGCTCTACATCTTGACGATAACCGCCAGAGATTATAAGTCTACTCTTTTTATCTAAAAGCCACTTACCAGAGATACCAAATTTTCCTTTTTTGTCTTTAAAACCATAGGCTAAAAAGCCTTCTAGACGCCAGGGATCGTTTTGAGAAAAATAAGTTCTACCACCTGTACGTACACGCAAACCTTCTACCTCGTTAAACCCAAAGGTTGAAAATATAGGTCCATAATCAAAATTGAGACTTGGAATCTCATAATAACCAGAGGCTAGTACAGAGCCTGCATTATAGAGATTTCTAAATTTCTTAACCGTTTTAAGGGTGTCTAGCATTTTATAAACACCTAGCTCGTCTTTGCTCAGTTCTTCTTTTCTATTCTCTTCCCAAAACTCATCGCCACGATTATAGATATCCTTATCGTAGTTATAGACTTCCTTGTCGTAGTAGTCTTTGTCTAGCTTTTCATCAAACTCATAGTTATCATACAGGGTCGTACGCTTACCGTACATTCCTCTAGATTGCTCTTTTTTATTAAAGGCAAAGTCTGACAAGAAATAATCTCGTGAGAGTAAGAACGTAGTATCGTTTACGATATCAAACTCTTGCTCCATATAGATTTCTTTAACCCAGTTTATGTTTGCACTTTTTGAAAGCTGCATATTAATCTCCTTAATTGCCCAGGTTGAGTCGTTTACCCAGAAGTCTCCTTTAAAGGTGAGTTCGTTTTTACGACGTGGATAATAAATGATATTATAACACCATTTATTATCTATGTAGGCACTATCTGAGAGTACATAATTATAGGTTTGTATCCCTGTGCGCGACAGCGGACTCGTAAAACTCTTATCAAAAAACTGTAAGTAGTTCTGGTAGATATCATAATCACTGTACAGATCTTTTACAAAACCTATCACTGTTTGATTCTCGCTAAAACCACTGTTTTTATTACCTAGCAGCTCTTCTTTTACTTTATTAATCTCGTTATCTCCATAAACTTTTGACACGGCTTCGTTTACAAAAATGGGTAGATAGGTTTTACCCGTCACATTTGAAGTATCTGTCTGGTCAAAAATAAATTCCATCCCTTTAAAGAGACGGCTATTTATAAGGGCACTGTCTATGGTGTTAAGATCAAACTCTAGCTTTTCATACTTATCATACTGGTATTGCTTAAACTGCTTGAGTCCATTCTCTCTTTTATTTGCCCATATCTTGCGTAGTATATCTACAGCAGGGTTGTTCTTTTTATCTGTTTTACCCGTAAAGATTACAACCTCATCTAGCGCCCCAGCCTCTTCTTCTAGCGTGATTTTCATCTCGTAGTTGACCTTTTGCTCTAAGTCCACAATAAGGTTTGAAAATCCTATAAAAGAAAATCGCACTTGCTCCCACGTAGCATCAGACTCGAGGTAAAAGCGACCATTCTCATTTGTAATAGTTCCCTCATTTGAACCCATAAAAACGACATTTACAAATGGTAATGCATTTCCCTGCGCGTCAAAAACTTCTCCACTCACTTTAGTCTGACTATAAGATATAGCCACCGTAAAAAGCGTAATAAGGAAGAAAAGTAAATTATGTTTCATCTATTAATTCTATTTGTGCGTTGTTACATATCATTCAGTAGGGTTACAATGATTACCCTATAACGTTTAGAATATGTATTATTCTGTATGAGATGTTATTTTATACACATTAATTAAAAAACCCCTCTCTTAGGTAGAAAGGGGTCAAATATAGTACGCTTTCGCGAAAGCTTATCTGTACATCACCTTTTTGACAGCCTTTACAACATCATCGCTGTTAGGCAACCACTCTTTAAGTAGTACTGGTGAGTAAGGGGCAGGTGTATCTGCCGTGTTTATTCTTTGTATAGGTGCATCTAGGTAATCAAAACAGTGCTCTTGTACCTGGTGACTTATCTCTGTAGATACGTTTCCAAAAGGCCAAGCCTCTTCAAGTATCACAAGTCTATTAGTTTTCTTTACTGAGTCAAAGATAGCTTGCTTATCTAGCGGGCGTACCGTACGTAAATCGATAATCTCGCAAGAAATACCATCTTCTGCCAGTTGGTCTGCTGCTTTGTAAGCCTCTTTTATAATTTTTCCAAAAGAAACGATAGTTACATCTGTTCCCTCTCTCTTAATATCTGCAACTCCTATAGGTAATACATACTCTCCATCTGGCACCTCACCTTTATCACCATACATTTGCTCAGACTCCATAAAGATTACAGGGTCGTTATCACGTATCGCTGCTTTAAGTAGTCCCTTTGCATCATAAGGGTTAGATGGTACAATTACTTTAAGACCAGGTGTGTTTGCAAACCAGTTTTCAAAAGCTTGCGAGTGCGTTGCTCCTAGTTGACCTGCAGATGCTGTAGGTCCTCTAAAAACGATAGGACAAGAAAATTGCCCACCAGACATCTGTCTTATTTTTGCGGCATTATTTATAATTTGATCAATACCTACCAGTGAGAAGTTAAAGGTCATATACTCCACAATAGGACGACAACCCGTCATAGTACTACCTACACCTATACCTCCAAAACCAAGCTCTGCAATAGGAGTATCTATAACTCTATCTGCACCAAACTCGTCTAGCATTCCTTTTGAGGCTTTGTAAGCACCATTATATTCGGCTACTTCTTCTCCCATTAAATAAACAGATGCGTCACGACGCATTTCTTCACTCATAGCCTCACAAACGGCTTCTCTAAACTGGATTGTTCTCATATAAGTTACCCACTAGTGGGTTAATTTGCAAAGGCTCTTTAAAGCATCGCCTTAATCACCTAATTAATAATCGTTTTTTACGTAATCACAAAAATAAGCAATTCAGAAACCTCAAAAAATGAGAATTTTGCAAAATTTTACTATGCACGCATAGTAAAATATAGTTTTTTACCTTATTTTTGTAACGATAACGAAATAGTACGAGTTTACGCTTTCGCGAAAGCGTACCTTTATCTTTATAAAAAACAAATTCTATGAAAATATTAGTGTGCATCAGTCACGTACCTGATACGACTTCAAAAATTAACTTTACTGAAGGAGACACCAAGTTTGATACTAATGGTGTTCAGTTTGTGATCAACCCAAATGATGAGTTTGGATTAACCAGAGCAATGTGGTTTAAAGAAAAACAAGGTGCCTCTGTAGACGTGGTAAACGTAGGAGGACCAGAAACAGAACCTACACTTCGTAAAGCACTTGCAATAGGTGCAGACACAGCTATACGTGTTAACACAGAAGCAAAAGATGGTTTTCAAGTTGCCAAAGAACTTGCAAAAGTAGTACAAGACGGTGGTTATGACCTTGTAATCGCAGGACGTGAGTCTATAGATTATAATGGTGGTATGGTACCAGGTATGCTTGCAGGTCTTACTGGAGCAAACTTTGTAAACACGTGTATATCACTAGAAGTAGATGGTACAAATGCTACAGCTACGCGTGAGATAGATGGTGGTAAAGAAACTGTAACAACAGCATTACCACTTGTTATAGGAGGTCAAAAAGGTCTTGTAGAAGAGAGTGACCTACGTATACCTAATATGAGAGGTATTATGATGGCTCGTAAAAAACCATTAAGCGTTGTTGAACCTGCTGGAGCAGCAACCGAAACTACTGCTGTTGCTTTTGAAAAGCCAGCGCCAAAAGGGGCCGTAAAGCTTGTAGACACTGTAGACGAGCTCATCGATTTATTACATAACGAAGCGAAAGCTATCTAAAAAGTACGATAATATGTCAGTTTTAGTATATACAGAATCAGAAAACGGAGCATTCAAAAAAGCTTCACTTGAGGTAGCATCTTATGCAAAAGGTGTTGCAGATATGATGGGAACTTCTGTTACTGCTATTGCAGTAAATGGAGGTGACACAGCACCACTAGGAACTTATGGTGTAGATAAAGTTTTAAACCTTAAAGACAGTAAGCTAGACGCATTTAATGCAGCTGCTTATGCAAAAGGTATTGCTGCTGCTGCAAAGGCAGAAGGTGCAACAGTAGTTGTATTAAGCCAGAGCGCAAACGCAAAGTATCTTGCACCTTTACTAGCCGTAGAGCTTGAGGCAGGATATGCATCAAACGTGGTTGCTCTTCCAGAAAGCGCAGCACCATTTAAAGTAAAGCGTACTGCTTTTACTAACAAAGCATTTAACATTACAGAGATCTCTACAGATGTAAAAATTGTAGGTCTTGGTAAGAACGCATATGGTCTTAAAGAAAACAGCGCCGCTGCTGCAACAGAAGATTTTAGTGCAGATCTAGGAACATTTGGTGTAGAGGTTGCCTCTGTAGATAAAGCTACAGATAAAGTTTCTATCGCAGATGCTGAGATTGTAGTCTCTGCAGGTCGTGGTATGAAAGGACCAGAAAACTGGGGGATGATAGAAGAAATGGCAGACATACTTGGAGCAGCAACTGCTTGTTCTAAGCCAGTATCTGACCTAGGGTGGAGACCTCACGGTGAGCACGTAGGGCAAACTGGTAAGCCTGTTGCTTCTAACCTATACATCGCGATAGGTATCTCTGGAGCTATACAGCACCTTGCGGGTATTAACTCTTCAAAAGTAAAAGTAGTAATCAACACAGATCCAGAAGCTCCTTTCTTTAAAGCAGCAGATTATGGTATCGTAGGTGATGCTTTTGAAATTGTACCTCAACTCAATGAGAAGCTTAAAGCCTTTAAAGCTTCTAACAGCTAGAAATAAACTATTAGTTATATAAAATGAGCTTAAATTATATTTAAGCTCATTTTTATTTACCCTTATCTACCTAAAAGACTGCACATTACCTTATAATTAAGATAACAATACGGCAAATCGTATAAACTTCTTAACTTATAAACCCTTTTTCCTATTTTTGCAACTTATGAGCTTAGTGCGTTTAAACATTAAAGGAATCTCCTACAGCCAGACTCAAAATGGCGCGTATGCCCTTATTCTTACTGAACAGGACGGAGAACGTAAGTTACCTATTGTAATAGGAGCTTTTGAGGCACAGTCTATTGCGATTGCATTAGAAAAGGAAATAAAACCACCCAGACCTCTCACACACGACTTATTTAAAAACTTTGCAGATCGTTTTGATATCGTCATTAAACAAGTAATAATACACAAACTTGTAGATGGTGTTTTTTACTCTAGTATAATTTGTGAGAGAGACAAAATAGAAGAAATTATAGATGCACGTACAAGTGATGCTATATCACTAGCCCTACGTTTTCAAGCACCTATATTTACTTATAAAAACATACTTGATAAAGCAGGTATCTTTCTCAAAGGAAACACAAACCCAGAGGAGTTTACAGAAGAGGATGAAGTCCTAATGGATGAAATCATTCTGGAAGAAGAGCCTACATCAAGCGGTGATGATTATAAAAAAATGTCACTTCAAGAACTACACAACAAATTAGAGCAAGCCGTAAATAGTGAAGACTATGAGACTGCTGCACAAGTGCGAGATGAAATCTCAAAACGCAACTAAACAATCTTATATGCGCAAGCTACTACTCACCCTATTAGTATTAATGAGTTCACTTACAACATTTGCGCAGGAGCAATCACAGGCTATGGCAGATGTTATCCCTTCTCAAGGTTTTACTTTTGAGAGTTTTGGCCGTGGTGTACTAGGTATGGTTACTCTTATTGTAATTGCTGTTTTATTTAGTAGCAATCGCAAAGCAATAAACTGGAAAACAGTAGGCATAGGACTTGCGTTCCAGCTTATTATAGCTGTTTGTGTACTTAAAGTTCCTTTTGTAGAAAGTATTTTTGATTTTATAGGAAGCATCTTTGTAAGCATACTAGAGTTTACCCTTGCTGGAAGTGATTTCTTATTTCAAGGTCTCGTGAGTGACACCTCAACTTTTGGGTACATATTTGCTTTTCAAGTATTACCTACCATCATCTTCTTTTCTGCGCTTACCTCTGTGATGTACTACTTTGGAGTAATACAGAAGGTTGTAAAAGCCTTTGGGTGGTTACTATCAAAACTGTTAGGTATCTCTGGAGCAGAGAGTTTAAGTGTAGCTGGTAATATCTTTTTAGGCCAGACGGAAGCACCGCTTCTCATAAAGGCATACTTAGAAAAAATGAACAAGTCAGAAATCTTACTTGTAATGATAGGTGGTATGGCTACAGTTGCTGGAGCGGTACTTGCGGCATACATAGGTTTCTTGGGTGGTGAAGACGAAGCGCTTAGACTTATTTTTGCAAAGCACCTACTTGCAGCCTCAGTAATGGCAGCACCAGGAGCTATTGTAATTTCAAAAATATTATACCCTCAGACAGAAGAAGTAAACACAGACGTATCTGTCTCAAACGATAAAATAGGAGCAAACGTACTAGATGCTATTGCAAACGGAACAACAGAAGGATTAAGACTTGCTGTAAATGTAGGGGCTATGCTTCTGGTTTTTGTAGCATTTATAGCTATGGCAAACGGTCTACTAGGCTGGATAGGTGAAATCACGACACTTAACGGCTGGATAGCTACACACTCTGCATACCCGCAACTATCTCTAGAAGCTATCTTAGGTACCATCTTTGCCCCACTTATGTGGCTTATAGGTGTGGCTAGTGAAGACACAACGATGATGGGACAACTACTAGGTATAAAACTAGCAGCAAGCGAATTTGTAGGTTACATACAACTTGCAGAGCTTAAAGACACCACAAACGTTGTACACCTCAACTACGAGAAGTCTATTATAATGGCAACATATATGCTTTGTGGATTTGCAAACTTTGCTTCAATAGGTATTCAGATAGGTGGTATAGGTTCTCTAGCTCCAGGGCAACGCACGCAATTATCACGTTTTGGTCTTAAAGCACTTATAGGAGGTTCTATAGCTTCACTTATATCTGCAACCATTGCTGGTATGATCATAGGGTAATAGATCCTTATCTAGCACCACTCTTTTTTTAGATTTTTACGCTTTCGCGAAAGCGTAATCACCCTTGTTTATCTCGTAAAACAGCCTACTGGGTGAAAGCAATCTTTACAACACCCGACAAAAGTGTACTACCTACATTAATTTTTGTCGTATCTTAATGAGGTATAATAGATTGCATACTAAAAAACCGCTTATGAAAACGCACAAAAAACCGCTTACTAGCCAGCTCAGATGGCAGCTTGCTCTATACATAATACTGTCATTTATCCCAAATACTTATGCTCAAAACATAGCAAATTATGTAGAAATAAAAGGAACAATAACTGAGTCTGATTCTAAAGATGACATCGCTAAGGCAACCGTAACTCTTATGGGCACTAACCTAAGTACTGTATCAAATAATGAAGGTGAGTTTGCCTTAAAAATACCAGCGACAGATACAAAGAAGCAACTTAAAATTACCGCTCTAGGCTTTAATGAAAAGATTATTC
>Ga0209295_1000560_pt1 | contig 16511 bp, 13 predicted proteins | sample Porto_5metaG_FD_187428 | JGI IMG/M metagenome (GOLD analysis project Ga0209295, IMG submission 187428) | Marine algal microbial communities from Porto, Portugal - Porto_5 metaG (SPAdes) (version 2) | ecosystem: Host-associated > Algae > Red algae > Unclassified | place: Portugal: Porto... | reverse complement strand
TTTGGAAAAAAAGGTTATCAAAAACGAAGATGGTTTGGGCTTGTACCCAGGTACGCAGAGCGTGCATTATGATGTGCGAGGGGTGCGGGCGCGGTGGGATTCTTTTTAAGTTTAAGTTGAAGAATAAGTTTAAGTTTAAAATTGCTTTCGCGCACCTCTAACTCCTAAAGGAGAACCGCCACCCGCGCTTAATTTAATCGACTTTTTGTGGGCTGACTTCCTTTAGGGCTGGGGTGAGCGCAGGAGATTAATTCACCAAATTCGTTTCCAACATCTTCTTTTCCAATCGTTTGCGTGGAGAGTTTTCTTCGCCTTCTATTTTCCCTTTGAGGTATTTTTCGACCATTAGACTCGAAATCGGACGGGCGTAGGTAGAGCCATAACCCGAATTTTCGACATATACGGCGATGGCAATTTTAGGATTATCTTTGGGCGCGAAGCCTACAAAAGTAGAGTGGTCTTTGCCGTGCGGATTTTCTACTGTACCCGTTTTTCCGCAAAAACTAACATCTGTTATCGCCGAATTGGTATTTTCGATGACTAATTCCATCCCGCGTATCACAGCTTTATAATGGTCTGCATCGGTAAGGAGTGTTACCTGTTTTTCGTAATTTTTGAGTGGATAAAGCGTATCATTTTCCACAAAACCTTTGGTGATATGTGGCGTGTAATAATGTCCACGATTGGCAAGAATTGCCGCCATATTTGCCAACTGAATGGGCGTGACTTGCAACTCGCCCTGCCCTATCGCCAACGACATCACAGTGGGCGCACCCCAAGCAAAATCGTTATAAATCTTGTTGTAGGTGGAAGCGTCGGGGACATTACCGCCTTTTTCGCCTTCTATATCTATGCCCAGCGGTTTGCCCAAGCCAAAACTCCGCACATAAGCCGCCCAATTGTCCACGCCATCAGGTGCGTTGCTTTTTTTATCAACGACATTCCGAAATGCTCTCCAATAGTAGGAGTTGCAGGAATATTGCAAGGCGCGCGCCAAATTCGTAATCGGTTCGCGGTGCGGACGACAGCCATAGCGTTTGTTTTTGTAGGTATAATATCCGTAACATTCGATGCCCGTTCCCGACCAAATCGCCTTTTCTTTTAGCGCAATCAGCGACATCAAAGGCTTGAAAGTAGAGCCGGGCGGATACTGTGCATTGAGCGCACGATTGAAAAGTGGTTTGAGCGTATCTGCTTGCAATCGAGCAAATGCTTGTCCACGTCCACGACTGATTCTCAGCATATTAGGCGAATAACTCGGACTGCTGATAAATGCCAAAATCTCGCCCGTACTCGGCTCTATCGCTACGATACTACCCGATTTATTTTGCATCAATTGCTCACCGTACTGCTGCAATTCGATGTCGAGCGCAGTGACCAGATTTTTGCCAGAAATAGCAATTTGGTCTAATTTTCCATCTTTGTAGCTACCGACGATGCGTCCCATATTGTCACGGGTAAAATATTGCTTGCCACGCTGTCCGCGCAACTCTTCTTCGTATTCTTTTTCTAAGCCCGATTCGCCGATATAATCACCATCGTCATAATAATCCGACCGGGCAACCTGCCGTTCATCTACCTCACTGATATAACCCAAAACGTGCGCCCCACATTGGTAATAATAAGTCCGAACGTTTCGCAATTCTGCTTGAAATCCGGGAAATTGGTACTGGCTTTCCTGAAATTTGGCATAGGTCGCCGCAGAAACTTTATTTAGGAAAACAAAAGGTTTGTAACGGGTAAAACGGTGGTCGGTGTCGAAATCTTTATTGAGGTTTTCTTCAAATGTTTGTTTGTTCATACCCAATAACTTGCAGAGCTTTAGGGTATCCATTTCTTTCACGTCATTATAGATGACCGTGATGTCGTACATCGGGTCATTCTGCACGAGGAGTTTGCCGTCGCGGTCGAGCATCAAGCCACGCGAAGGGTAAATGGTCGTATAGTATCGTCCAAATCGCTCCGCCTTTTTGATGTAAGGCGTATCCAACATTTGCAAGTGAAAACTACGCCCCAATAGCACCAACGCCCCCAAAGCAAAGACGAAACGGATAACGTGTGTTCTTTCTTGAAATGTATTTTTTAGCATGAATTATTTTATTGTTTGATTGTTTTTCTGGTGTGAATAGGACGCAGGTTTTGGCGTTCTTTTTATTTGTTCTAATTCTTTTTACTTGTATTCGTTCAAAATTAGGTATTTTAAAAGGACATTTCAAGATTTGAGGGTGAAAAATTAAATCTAATACTTTCTCCAATCTACATATAAACTCCAATGCTCAACTGAAAGTTATTTGGAAGACATACTTTTTCGTCAATTCTCGACTTTTTTTATGCAAATTGTCACCAACAGAATGTCGTGAAAGCGCAACATTAATCCCCGAAAAATTATTATCTTCGTAGATATTTATTCTTTCATAAAATCAAATTATGCTTTGATAAATTGGCTTGAAATGCTTATCTTTCGTTCATTCCATGACTTCAAATCATAATTATGACGACAATAGACATGAAAACGCAAATACACGAGTACATCGAACAAGCAAACGATGAACTCGTAGCTGCCATACATACGATACTCAACCAACACTTCACCCAAAAATCTGATACTATTCTCGGTTACAGCACCAATGGCGAACCCATCCGCGCCGAAGAAGCATTGGAACGCTACGAAAAGTCGGTGAAGGAGTTCGAGGTAGGGAATTTTATTACGATTGAGGCGCTGGAGAAGAAATCCCACGCATGGCTGAACGCTATCAAATAGCTATCTCACGAAGAGCCAACCAATATTTTGTTTTGACGTTATTTTTATTAATTTTAAAAAGAAAAACCATACCTTGCTAGTTCATATTTTAGTGTTAAATTTATAAACAAATTGCAATGCAAATCCAAATTCGTGTCAGACAAAACGGCCCTGAAGCTGACTTATTAGAGTCCTTTTTACCTTACATAGAATCCTTCTGTGATCCGAAATTTGAACACACAGTATTACATGAACCTTATGCTGAAGCCGGTATTCCTGATTTAGTTGTGATAGTTTGGGATAATGAATTGCTAAAAAAAAGGAATCCGCTAAGAAACTCCTTAAATAAGATAGATGTTAAACTAGCTCATTTTATATCCACGTTCAAGAGTAGAGGTGTTAAGAAACAAAAACTATCAAAACAATTAGGCTATGCCGAGGCAGTAATTAATAAAAGTCTTGAAAGATTAAATAATGCAGAAGTTATTATTGAGACGGATAATAGCTTGTTTATTAATGATATAAATACAATATTCTTCATTAAACAGATAATAAGCTTTGAGGCTAAAATCAAAAATTGGAAAACAGCATTATCTCAAGCACAACTTAATGAGAATTTTTCCTCACATTCATACGTATTACTACCAGATAAGGTAACTCATGAACGTGTTTGTTCGGCTTTTAATGGAAATACAGGTTTAGTAACACACACAGGAAAAAGGATTATTCGCAAAAAAAGAGCGCGAAAAATGAAGTTACCGGGTTCGTATTTCTCATGGTTTCTTAACGAATGGATAGGCAGAAATTTCTCCGAAAAAATAACTAATTATGCGTGAACAGCTTACCAATATTAACCCTTTGAAAGATGGAGGACAAAAAAAGGTTTTCAGTGCTCATCACCCCTCTTATGGAGATGTCGTTTACAAAGAAATTTTTCAAACATCAGATAGTTTTGAAAGAGCAAAAAGAGAGATTCGGGCTGTTTCCCTTTTGAATTCGCCTTCGATTCCTAAAATTTATGAACACAATTGCGAAGAAACCAATCCCGAATTTATTTGGCTTTTAGAGCAAGAAATATCCGGTTTAAACCTACGTGATGTACTCGAAACAGGAAGAACTTTCGACATTAAAGATATTGTAGCTTTTTTAGAAACCATGCTATCAATTACTGTGGAATCTGAAAATAACAGCTTAGTACACCGTGATATAAAACCCGAAAATATAATGCTTGATAATAATAATAATTTTTGGCTTTTAGATTTTGGAATTGCGAGACATTTAGACTTAGAATCCATAACAGCCACTAATAGCCCATTCGGAGTATTCACCCTTGGCTACGCTTCCTCTGAACAATTCAGAAATTTAAAAAGCGAAATTGACATACGTGCCGATTTATTCTCAATAGGTGTTGTCTGTTATGAAATGTTAAAGGGAGAAAATTTTTATGTATCAGATGTAAGTAATGATATTCTCCGAATCCTCAAAAAATTAGAAGATAGCTCCTTACCTCCACTGCGTATTCAAGGAGATGCTCAATTTCAACTTGCAACTTTTATTAGAATAATTGGTGACCATAGGCGTACAAGGCGACCTCGTACAGCTCGTGAAGCATTGTTGTTATTTAATACTTTAAAAGAAACTTTAATCTTGAATTAATATGGATTTATATATACAGTTTGGTTATGGAATGATGAACATGTCAGAGTATCTTATTCAACAATGGGCAGGTGGTACGGTCATACTAAGCCCAAGAGATATGAGTCACGAGCAAATGACAAAATTCTCTTCAAAAATAGGTAAACATAATGGAAAGGTTGTAATAGACCCGCAGTTTTATATACCCAAAGCCAATCACGACCGTCTTATTGCTCATTCATTTTGGGCTACTGACTATCAAACTGCGTTTTTCAGTAAAGCAGAAATAAATAGGATGCTATCAGTCTTGAAAAATAACTATAATGACCTATTACAATCTCCTTTTTTCATCCTGCCAAGCCTATTAATTTCTGAAGTTAGTGAAGATTGGTTTAATATAAATGATTTAATTATTAATGAAGCGATAAAATCAAATGTTCATGAAAATATATTTGGTACATTATGTTTATCTGATGATGTGATGCGCTCGGAAGAGAATATTCACCAAATACTTGAATATACAGAAACATGGAATTTAGATGGTTATTATATTGTGCCTCAACCTCCTAAGAAAAGTTATCTTGTAGATAATCCCAACTGGTTAATTAATCTACTCGACCTTACAGCAGGATTAAAACAACAAGGTAAAAAAGTTATTGTTGGTTATTCAAATCATCAAATGTTATGTTTAGCACTTGCCAAAATAGATGCGATAGCATCAGGTAAATGGCTAAATGTCCGTAGTTTTAATCCTGAAAAATTCAATAATCCTGAAGGAGATGGCGGAGGTCGTAGATCGACATGGTATTATAGCCCACAGGCATTATCAGAATATCAAATTCCTTTCCTTGATATAGCAAATCGAGCGGGAATGTTGCAAGATTTAAAAACTCCCGAAAACTTTAAATCTGATCATGCTGATGTTCTCTTTGCAGGTGCACAGCCCTCTGTTACTAGCTATTCTGAAAAAAACTCGTTTAATCATTACTTGCAATGTTTAAAAATTCAAGCAGAAAGTGCGGTTAAATCATCTTACTCAAAAACAAGAGAAGGATTAAGAATACAATTAGAGACAGCAAGATTATTGACTGAAAATCTTAATAATAATGGGGTAAGAGGTAGAGACCGAGATTTTTCAAATGTTGTAGATGTAAATATTTCCGCTATTGATGTTTTTGATAGACTACGAGGTATGATACAAGAGCATTTATGGGATGAATTACACTGATATTTACACTTGAACTTGAACATAAAAAAAATGTTTCCACAATACGATGTAATAGTAGTAGGCGCAGGGCATGCGGGATGCGAGGCGGCGGTAGCGGCGGCGAACATGGGTTCGCGCGTCATGCTCATTACGATGAACATGAACACCATCGCGCAGATGTCCTGCAATCCGGCGATGGGTGGCGTGGCGAAAGGGCAAATCGTGCGCGAGGTTGATGCTTTGGGCGGATATTCCGGCATCGTCACCGACCATACGATGATACAATTCCGTATGCTCAACCTCTCCAAAGGACCTGCCATGTGGTCGCCACGAGCGCAGAGCGACCGGATGCAATTCCTCATCAAATGGCGCAGTATGCTCGAACAAAACGAGCGCATTGACTTCTGGCAAGAAATGGTCACGAGCTTGGTCGTCAAGGATGGCGTAGTGCGTGGCGTGCGGACAGGCATGGGCGTAGAGATTCCGTCGAAAGCGGTTATCATCACAAGTGGTACATTTTTGAATGGCTTGATACACGTTGGCGAAAAAACGTTTGGCGGCGGACGCAGTGGCGAAAACGCCTCCAAAGGCATCACCGAACAACTCGCCTCATTCGGCTTCGAGTACGGACGCATGAAAACCGGCACGCCCTGTCGCGTGGATGGTCGCACGATAGATTGGGACGCGATGGAAACCCAACCGGGTGACGAAAATCCCTCTAAATTTTCCTATACCGACACCCCGAAATTAGAAAATCAAGTACCTTGCCACATCACTTATACGAGCGCGGAAGTGCACGATATTTTGAAGACCGGTTTTGACCGTTCGCCGATGTTCAATGGGCGGATTCAGGGCATGGGACCGCGATATTGTCCGTCGATAGAAGATAAAATCAACCGCTTTGCGGAGCGCGACCGACACCAACTTTTTGTCGAACCCGAAGGGCGCGGCACCTGCGAAGTCTATGTCAACGGCTTCTCGTCCTCGCTGCCCGAAGATGTGCAATACAAGGCATTACGCAAGATTCACGGCTTCGAAAATGCCAAGATGTTTCGCCCCGGCTATGCGATTGAATACGACTTTTTCCCGCCTACACAATTGAAGATGTCGCTCGAAACACGCTTGATAAAGAACCTCTTTCACGCCGGACAAATCAATGGCACGACAGGCTACGAAGAAGCTGCCAGTCAAGGACTTATGGCGGGTATCAATGCCCACCTTGCCATCACTGAGCAAGAGCCATTTATCCTCAAACGCTCGGATGCCTACATCGGCGTACTCATCGACGACCTCATCAATAAAGGCACAGACGAGCCGTACCGCATGTTCACTTCTCGCGCCGAATATCGCATCCTTTTACGTCAGGACAATGCCGATATTCGCCTCACGCCTATCGCCCACGCACTCGGTATGCAGGGCTTGGAACAGCGCATGGAACGAGTACAAGAGAAGGTAGAAAAATCAAAAGAGGTAGAAAAATTCTTCCGCGAAACAAGCGTAGCACCCGAACAGGTCAACGATTTTTTAGCCACAAAAAAATCTGCGCCACTCAAGCAAAAAGTGAAATTGCATGGCGTGTTATTGCGTCCGCATGTGGGCTTAAATGACTTGGCACAACACATCGAACACATCCGCGATTTTACGCAAAAATACGACACAGAAACGCTCGAAATCGCCGAAATTAACATGAAATACGAGGGCTATATCAAGAAGGAACAAGAGATGGTCGAAAAGATGAATCGTTTGGAAGGCGTGAAGCTCCGCGAGAATTTTGATTATAAATCTATCGTCTCGCTCTCCTCGGAAGCAAAGGAAAAATTGGCAGCCATCCAACCGCTTACTATCGGTCAGGCGAGCCGGATTAGTGGAGTTTCTCCGGCAGATATTTCGGTTTTGTTGATTTTTATGGGGAGGTGATGATTAACAAAAAACGCCTTAATTTCTAGGGACAGGGCATGCCCTGTCCCTAGAAATTAAGGCGTTTTTTGCATCATTTCTTTGCGTCAATGTGTAGTGATTATTTTCCTAAATGTCAAACTCATTCGCGCTTGGTCGGACTGACTTTTAGGAATCGCATGTTGCCACAATCCCTGCACTTCCTGGTTCATATAAATCAGCGAACCACTCGGCAGTGCGTAATCTATCTTATCTTCTTTATCGCTGATTCGTCGAAATCTTAGCACTCGCGTATCTCCCAAACTCACAATCACCACGCCCGTATTCCCTTCCAAAATATCTGTTTGGTCTGAATGGTAGCCCATTTTTGATTGTCCGTTTTCATAGAAATTGATGAGGCAATTATTGGGTTCAAATCCGATTTGACGTTCAATCGCAGTGCATATCAACTGGATGTCTGAAGGCATTTTTTGGTCAAGATAGCTGATTTGAGAATAATTATAAGCCACGCCAAAACTCGCCGTTTTTCTCGCTTTCATACTTTCATCCCATCCTACGTTTTCCAAAAGATATTTGAATAGGTGAGTAGCATTCGGGTAGAAATTTTCTATGTAGGTTATTCCGTCAATCATGGTAATTTATTTTGTTGTTTTGAATACAAATCAAAATGTCGAATAGTTCCGTGAATCAAATCATAAAAATAAGGTTTAATTAAAAATTAGCGACCAAAAAACTTCCACAACTCGCTGAAACGATGTATTTTTATATCCTTTCAATGAAAAACCAATGTCAAAACAAAAACAAGAAGGCAACAAATACGATAAAATCCTGAAGGAAAACTTTGAGGTCGTGCTTCGACCTTTACTTGAACGGTATTTAGGGATTCGGATAGTGACGTTTGAGAACATTGACCCGAAACTGCAAACGACTATCGAAAAAGAAACCGATTTTATCCGCATCGTAACGACAGAGGAGGGTGAACGCTTTATTTTGCACATCGAATTTCAAAGTGCCAACGAAGCCGACATGATATATCGAATCAAAGAATACGGCGGTATCATTCAGCGTAAGTACAAACTCGAAATTCGACACTTTGTTATCTATCTCGGTCCGGGAAAGATGACTATGCGAACACAGTTACACGATAATGAAGTCTTTCGTGGTTTCGATGTACTGAACATGAATGACCTAAATTTCGATGATTTTTTGAGTTCACAAATTCCCGAAGAAATCGTATTTGCTATTCTCTGCGATTTCAGAGGCGAACAACCAGAACACATTATACGTTCTATCCTTGAGAAGCTCAAAGCAGTCAGTAAGAACCCCACAAAACTTCAAAAATTCGTCAAACAATTGCAAGTCTTCTCACATTTGCGTAAATTGGATAATGAAATCAATAAAATTAGTTACGATATGCCAATATTAATAGACATCAAAGAAAGTGCTTTTTATAAAAGAGGTGCCGAAGAAGGACTCGAAGAAGGACTCGAAAAAAAGGCACGTATAGCCTGTATTAATATGCTAAAGAAAGGCATGCCTATAAAGGATATTGCCGAAATTTTGGAAGTGAGTATTGATTACGTTATTCAAATCCAGAATGAGCTGTACGAAAAAGAAGCTACGGAAACAAAACGAGCAGACATTATCAGTATGCTTGAAAAAGATATATCCATAGAAGATATTGCTGTAAGTCAAACGATTAGTATTGACGAGGTTATCAGCATAAAAAACGAACTTGACCAACAACAAGAATGATATAAAAAAGAATTTCTCAAAAAACAGCGACCTATAAACTTCCACAGTTCATTAAAACGATGTATTTTTATGTCCTTTCAATGAAAAAAACCAATGTCAGCACAAAAACAAGAAGGCAACAAATACGATAAAATCCTGAAGGAAAACTTTGAGGTCGTACTTCGACCTTTACTTGAACGGTATTTGGGGATTCGGATAGTGACGTTTGAAAATATTGACCCAAAACTGCAAACGACTATCGAAAAAGAAACCGATTTTATCCGCATCGTAACGACAGAGGAGGGTGAACGCTTTATTTTGCACATCGAATTTCAAAGTGCCAACGAAGCTGACATGATATATCGAATCAAAGAATACGGCGGTATCATTCAGCGTAAGTACAAACTCGAAATTCGACACTTTGTTATCTATCTCGGTCCGGGAAAGATGACTATGCGAACACAGTTACACGATAATGAAGTCTTTCGTGGTTTCGATGTACTGAACATGAATGACCTAAATTTCGATGATTTTTTGAGTTCACAAATTCCCGAAGAAATCGTATTTGCTATTCTCTGCGATTTCAGAGGCGAACAACCAGAACACATTATACGTTCTATCCTTGAGAAGCTCAAAGCAGTCAGTAAGAACCCCACAAAACTTCAAAAATTCGTCAAACAATTGCAAGTCTTCTCACATTTGCGTAAATTGGATAATGAAATCAATAAAATTAGTTACGATATGCCAATATTAATAGACATCAAAGAAAGTGCTTTTTATAAAAGAGGTGCCGAAGAAGGACTCGAAGAAGGACTCGAAAAAAAGGCACGTATAGCCTGTATTAATATGCTAAAGAAAGGCATGCCTATAAAGGATATTGCCGAAATTTTGGAAGTGAGTATTGATTACGTTATTCAAATCCAGAATGAGCTGTATGAAAAAGAAGCTACGGAAACAAAACGAGCAGACATTATCAGTATGCTTGAAAAAGATATATCCATAGAAGATATTGCTGTAAGTCAAACGATTAGTATTGAGGAAATTGTAGCCATAAAAAACGAAATTGACCAGCAGCAAGAATGATATAAAAAAATAATTTCTCAAAAATCAGCAACCTACAAACTTCCATAGCTCGCTGAAACGACATATTTCAAGGTCGTTTCAGCGAGTTATTTTTTTGTCATAAATGAAAATGATTGATTACTTTTACGGAAACCAGTCAATTATTTACTCATTGTATATGAAATCAATAAAAATAGTCTGCATGGGAGACAGCCTCACCGAAGGCTACGGCATTCCACAATCCGCTCGTTGGACAGACTTATTGCGGCACGAAATGACGGCGGACATCATCAATCGCGGTATTTCGGGCGATACGACAGGTGGTATGTTGGCGCGTTTCCAGTCCGAAGTTATCGCGGCTGCGCCTACGCATGCCATTATCATGGGCGGTACGAATGATTTGTGGTTTGGCTTATCACATCAGTTGGTTTTGAGCAATTATCACGCGATGTTGAGGCATGCGCGACTGCATGGTATTCAGGCGATTATCGGTATCGCATTGCCTGTTTTTCACGAAGGATTCAGCGATGACGCCGACCACCAACTCTACCAAAACCTGCCCGACCTCAGCCGCCGTATCAGCGAACTCCAAGACAAACTCCGCATCTATGCCATCGACCAAAACCTTCCTTCCATCGACTTTTCTAAAGGCATGGTGCCCGACCTTTTTCTACCCGACGGCGTACATCCAAATGAAGCAGGAAACCTTGTAATGATGAAAAATGCGAAGAAAACATTAACTAAATTAGACTTTATTTAGGAATATTTTGTATGCATGGAATTTTGTATTTTTTCGATAATCGAGCCTCATTTTGAGCTGCATACCCTACGGTACGGAGCGAAAAATAGGAGAAGAGTATCGGAAAAAGACAATGTTAGCTGCATACAAAATATTTCTAAATAAAGTCTATTATTAACATGAAAAAAGCAAGGAACGAGGCATAAATAAATTCAGTTTTTTGACGCCGTTATTTTTTTCTTTTTTAAGGCGTAAAAACTGCGTATAACGAGTTAGGGAAGACGAAAAAAATAATCTACCCGTCTGAATTGTTCTTTTTCTTATATGTTTCACTAAATTTTCCTTGCGTAGCTCGGCTATGCGCGTCAAATTTAGCCAAACATATAAAAAAAATAACTGCTTCATTTGGGGTAGATTATTTTCTTCCTCTTCCCTTATATTATGCGCGTCGAATTTGAGAAAACATATGAAAAAAATAGCTGCGTCAATTCGGGTAGTTTATCTTCTTCGTCTTCCATTACGAGAAACATGCTGGAAGCACTGTCCTACGGTGCACTCGAAGTTTCACTTACGATTCTTCCGCCCAAATCATACATAAATGCACAATCGTTTCGGCAGATTTTTGCATATCTTGTATCGAAACCCATTCGTGTTTGGAGTGGAAGGCGTGTTCGCCTGCAAAAATATTGGGGCAAGGCAAGCCCATATACGACAAACGTGACCCATCCGTACCGCCTCGTATGCTATCTTGCTTGGGTGTCAAGCCCGCCCGTTTGATAGCTGCTACGGCATTGGAGACGACATTTGGGTATTGGTCGAGGATTTTTTTCATGTTGCGGTATTGTTCTGTTACCGTCAATTCTGCGGTCGAGTTCGGGTAGTTTTTCATGACCGCTTTCATGATTTCGCGGAGTTCGTTTTCGTGTGATTCGAGATTTTCGTCCGTAAAATCACGTACAATAAAAGTCACGCTCGCCTCCTCTACCGTGCCGCCCATACGGACGGGATGCACGAAGCCTTCTTTGCCTTCGGTCGTTTCGGGCGAAAGTCGGTCTTTGGGCAATCGCGCAATCATCTCACCAATGGCTTTTATGGCACTTTCCATCTTGCCTTTTGCAAAGCCTGGATGTTGACTCACGCCTTTTACGGTGATAGTCGCGCCATCAGCAGAAAAGGTTTCATCTTCGAGTGAGCCGCGTTCTGCACCATCAATCGTATAGCCAAAATCTGCGCCCAGTTTTTTCATATCCACCTCTTCTACGCCGCGTCCGACTTCTTCATCGGGCGTAAATAGAATGCGAATTTTACCGTGTTTTATGTCATTATTTTTAATTAAAAAATGCGTTGCGTCCATGATTGCCGCCAGTCCTGCTTTATTGTCGGCGCCGAGCAGAGTAGTGCCGCTTGCCGTTACGATGTCATTGCCAATTTGGTCTTTTAAAAGCGGATATTTCGTAGGGCTGATGACTTGCGTATTGTCATCTGGCAGAATGATGTCCGTACCATCGTAGTCTTTGTGAATCAGCGGTTTGACGCCTTTTCCGCTACTATCGGGCGAGGTGTCCATGTGCGAACAGAAGCACAAAACAGGCACATTTTTATCGGTATTTGACGGAATAGTGGCATATACGTAACCATGCTCGTCCATGTGTGCGTCTGTGATACCCATTTCCAGTAATTCTTCGACCAATATACGCCCCAAATCCTTTTGTTTTTCGGTAGAAGGAAAGGTTTTTGAAAGCGGGTCGGATTGCGTGTCTATTTGAACGTAACGGAGAAAACGCTCGGTGACAGTGTGATTTATATTCATAATAATGCTTAATACTTAATGCTTAGTGAAAGAAATTAAAGGTTAATGGTTAGGGAAGACGAAAAAAATAACCTACCCGTTTGAATTGCTCTTTTCTCCATATATTCCCTCAAATTTTCCTTACGTAGCTCGGCTATGTGCGTTAAATTTGAGAAAATATATGAAAAAAATAGCTGCGTCAGTTCGGGTAGTTTATTTTCTTCGTCTTCCCTTAATTTGGACGGAGTGTAAAATTAATTTTTTTGATGAAATAAATCCTAAATTCATGTACCTTTATGGTTCAATGAATGAATTATTTCGTTCGTTTTATCGTTTTTAATTTATTCAAAAAAATAAAACAAACCACGACATTATGTTTTTTATTTCTCTTTCCGAATTACAATTTATATAGCGCGTCTTGCCATCCAAAGGGCGAAACCAATGTGCCCAGCCATTCATTCTAATCAAAAACCCCTTGATTCATTCATTTAAAATTCATTCACTCATTTATTAATAAAATGTTAGATAAATTAGAAGCGATAAAAGAACGCTACGAATATATAGGCGAACAACTCACTGACCCCCAAGTCATTTCGGACATGAAACGCTACACGAAAATCAGCAAAGAATACAAAAATCTGGGCGAAATCGTGGAGGCGTATCACACTTACCGCGATTTGCTCGGCAATATCGCCACCAATAAAGAAATCCTCAAAACCGAATCGGATGAGGAACTCTGCGAGATGGCAAAAATGGAACTCGACGAACTAGAGCCAAAAGTAGAGCCGATGGAAGAAGAAATCAAACTTTTGCTGATTCCGAAAGACCCCGAAGATGAGAAAAATGCGATTTTGGAGATACGGGCGGGTACGGGCGGCGATGAGGCGAGTATTTTTGCAGGCGATTTGTACCGGATGTACACACGCTATTTTGATACCCAAAAATGGAAGCACGAAGCCATTGCTATCACCGAAGGTTCGGTCGGTGGATATAGCAAACTCGTCATCGAAGTCAGTGGTACGGATGTGTATGGTACGCTCAAATACGAGTCGGGCGGACATCGCGTGCAGCGGGTCCCAAAGACCGAATCGCAGGGGCGCGTGCATACCTCGGCAGCTACCGTAGTCGTGATGCCGCGCCTCGAAATGGAAGATGTCAACGTCAATAAAGCCGACCTTTCGTGGGATACTTTTCGGGCGAGTGGTGCGGGGGGGCAACACGTGAACAAGACTGAATCGGCAGTACGTGTGACGCACAAACCTTCAGGCATCGTGGTGGAGTGCCAAGACGGACGCTCGCAACTCAAAAACCGTGTAATTGCCCTCGACAAACTCTATGTCCGCCTATACGAACGTCAGCGCGAAGAGCATGATTCGAAGGTTTCGGGCGCACGTAAAAGCCTCGTAGGGACGGGCGATAGGTCGGGCAAAGTACGCACGTACAACTATCCGCAAAATCGCGTGACGGACCATCGCATCAATCTGACACTTTACAAACTCGGCACTATCGTAGATGGTGATATTCAGGAGATTATCGACGCACTACGTGTGGCAGATAATGCAGAGAAATTGAAGGAAGGGTAAGGGGAAATGAGTAGATGAGTAATGGCAAAATGAGTAAATGTTTTGGTTCTTTTCTTTGACTAATTCAGTGGTTGCTCGTTTCTCGCGTAAGGGATAGTAGGTGTTGTTTGAACGAAATGTAGCGATAGCGGAATGAAGAGAGTGCCGGATAGCCCGACCCCCGACTGATAAGGAGGGGGATACGCCCAAATTATTATTCATTTCACTGGATTTGTCAAAGAACCAATATTTTTAATGTATTACATTATTTCATTATAGTTTACTCATTCACTCATCTATTCATTTACTCATTTTTCACTAAAAACGCGCAAGAGTTAGGCACAATAATACTCTTATGACAGATAAATTCATAGCAACACTTTTTGAAACCCACCAAGACAGTCCGAAGTGTCCGACCATAGAGCGGGTGGAGGATTTTGTCAATCAATTGTTGGGGATTCTTTTCCCGGACTTGACAGATAAGCCGTATAGCAAACAGGAAGAACTCGCCTTTGACCTCTTGAATCTGAAATCAGAACTTTATGAGATACTGTTTATGTATCCTAACCGGGAATCTATCAATGTGGACAATAAAACCGTCTTGTTTTTTGATAAATTGGAAGCCATCTATGAGGTACTGAAAACCGATGTGAGTGCCATGTACGAGGGCGACCCGGCTGCCATTAGTGAAAATGAGATTGTGAAGTCTTATCCCGGATTTTATGCCATCGCAACGTACCGATTGGCACATGAATTGTACCAACTCGACATCAAAGTAATTCCGAGAATGATGACTGAAATTGCACATTCGCGGACGGGCATTGATATACATCCCGGTGCGAAAATCGGGAGGGGTTTTTGCATCGACCACGGTACGGGCGTTGTGATAGGCGAAACCTGCAATATAGGCGATTTTGTCAAAATCTATCAAGGCGTCACGCTCGGTGCTTTGAGTGTAGAAAAGAAATTGGCACAAACAAAAAGGCATCCTACGATAGAAAATCATGTCGTGCTTTATTCCGGTGCTACGGTATTGGGCGGCGAGACGGTCATCGGTCATCATAGTATCATTGGCGGAAATACATGGATTACTAGAAGTGTAGCCCCCGAATCAAAAATTTATTATCAATCTAACGAGAATCGTTAATTGGGAAATTAGGAATTGGGAATTGGGAATTGGGTTTAAATTTGTGATTGTCAGGATGTTTTACTCCTCGATTCCCCAATTTCCGAGTTCCCCAATTCCTCATTATCCAAATCTAAAATAAATATGAAAATTGAACATTTAATAGGCAATACGCCTTTGGTTGAATTGAAAAGTATCAATCAGAATAAGTCCGTTCAGGTATTTTGTAAATTGGAAGGACAAAACCCCGGCGGTAGTGTAAAGGATAGGGCAGCTTTCAATATGATTAAGTCTGCATTGGAGAGGCGCGAAATCAGACCTGGCTCAAAACTCGTAGAAGCCACTAGCGGAAATACAGGCATTGCCCTAGCGATGATTGCTCAATCTATGGGCGTCAATATGACCTTACTCATGCCCGAAACCGCAACACCCGAAAGAGTAAAAACGATGAAAGCCTACGGCGCAGAAGTCATCCTGACGCCGGGCGATAAGACGATAGAATACTCCCGACAAAAGGCGCAGGAAATGGCGGATTCCGGCGAGTATTTTATGCTCAACCAGTTTGCCAATCCCGATAATTATATAATGCACTACAAAACCACCGGTCCTGAAATATGGGAGGATACCAAAGGACGAATTACGCATTTCGTCTCCGCAATGGGTACTACCGGAACGATAATGGGCGTATCTCGCTACCTGAAAGAACAAAGAAAAGATATTCAGATTGTGGGTACACAACCGACCGACGGCTCGCGGATTCCGGGTATTCGTCGATGGTCGCCGGAGTTTTTACCGAAAATATACGAACCCCAACGGGTCGATAGAATCATTGATGTGAGCCGCGACCAAGCCATTCAAATGACCAGAAGAATGGCGCAAGAAGAGGGCATTATGGCAGGTATGAGTAGCGGCGGTGCGTTGACGGCAGCTATGCAAATTGCCGATGAAATCAGCGATGGAGTCATCGTTTGCATTACTTGCGATAGGGGCGATAGGTATCTTAGTTCGGAGTTGTTTGAGT
>Ga0209295_1000558_pt1 | contig 16522 bp, 15 predicted proteins | sample Porto_5metaG_FD_187428 | JGI IMG/M metagenome (GOLD analysis project Ga0209295, IMG submission 187428) | Marine algal microbial communities from Porto, Portugal - Porto_5 metaG (SPAdes) (version 2) | ecosystem: Host-associated > Algae > Red algae > Unclassified | place: Portugal: Porto... | reverse complement strand
TTCGTCAAACCAAAACAACATACCTAAGAACCTATTTCCCACTCCCGATTCCAAAATCATCTTCCTCGTTTGCGGGGTGCAAATGTACACACTATTATTAATTTCACAACCATTTTTTTAAATAAAATTAAAGAAAAATTTACATCAACATGCAACACACTTATAAATAACACATTAACCATATTATAAAAATACAAAGCATTAAATTTTATCAAAAAAGATACTATATACTAAATACACTAGATGACATAAACCGAGTATATAACATCAACCGATCAAAGACAACTACATCATATGTACTTTACATTATAACATGATTCTATTGCGGACGTGAATAGTTCATATTATCTTTGACATCCTATAATATGTACAACAATGATTAAAATTACACTTCCCGACGGATCGGTTAAGGAATTTGAAAAAGACACAACCCCAATACTGGTTGCAAAAAGCATAAGCGAAGGTTTAGCACGTAATGTTATTTCCGCAAAATTCAATAATACTATTGTAGAAACCACCACACCATTAGATACTGACGGCAGCTTAGTTTTATATACATGGAATGATAAAGAAGGAAAAACTGCTTTTTGGCATTCCACTTCACATATTGTAGCACAAGCGATAGAACAACTATACCCAGGCGTAAAATTAACTATTGGTCCAGCTATTGAAAACGGTTTCTATTATGACGTTGAACTTCCTACCGGTTCTATTTCTGAGAAAGATTTTCCTACCATAGAAAAGAAAGCATTGGAAATTGCTCGTGGAAAGCATGATTACAAAATGAGATCTGTTTCAAAGGCAGATGCTCTTTCTTTTTACAAAGATCAAGGTAATGAGTACAAAGTAGAGTTAATAGAAAATCTTGAAGATGGCACTATAACTTTTTGCGACCATGATACTTTTACTGATTTATGTAGAGGTGGTCATATACCAAATACAGGAATAGTAAAAGCTATTAAAGTATTAAGTGTTGCGGGTGCCTACTGGAGAGGTGACGAAAACAACACTCAACTAACACGTATCTATGGTATCTCTTTTCCTAAACAAAAAGAACTTACGCAATATCTAGAACTTCTTGAAGAAGCAAAAAAACGTGACCACAGAAAACTAGGCAAAGAACTTGAACTATTCACTTTTTCACAAAAAGTTGGTCAAGGTCTACCTTTATGGCTACCTAAAGGAGCCGCCTTAAGAGAGAGACTTGAAAATTTTCTGAAAAAAGCCCAAAAGAAAGCTGGTTATGAAATGGTGGTTACTCCACATATTGGACAGAAAGAACTATATGTAACCTCTGGACATTATGAAAAATACGGTGAAGACAGCTTTCAACCTATACATACACCAAAAGAAGGCGAGGAATTTTTATTGAAACCAATGAACTGCCCTCACCACTGTGAAATCTACAATACCAAACCATATAGTTATAAAGAACTTCCAAAAAGATTTGCTGAATTTGGCACTGTATATAGATATGAACAAAGTGGAGAACTCCACGGTCTTACACGTGTACGTGGATTCACTCAAGATGACGCCCATATTTTCTGCACACCAGACCAATTGGACGAAGAGTTTAAAAATGTAATTGACCTATCATTATATGTATTGGGTTCATTAGGATTTGACAATTTCACGGCACAAGTATCTGTTCGTGATTTGGATACTCCAGAAAAATATATTGGATCAGTTGAAAACTGGGAAAAAGCGGAACAAGCAATTATAAATGCTGCCAAAGAAAAAGGCTTAGATTTTGTGGTTGAAGCAGGTGAAGCAGCTTTCTATGGTCCAAAGCTAGATTTCATGGTAAAAGACGCCTTGGGAAGACAGTGGCAGTTAGGAACAATCCAGGTAGATTACAACCTACCGGAAAGATTTGATCTTAATTACAAAGGCAGTGATAATGAACTACATAGACCTGTGATGATTCACCGCGCGCCTTTTGGAAGCATGGAACGTTTTATAGCTTTATTATTGGAACATACAGGTGGTAATTTCCCATTATGGTTAACCCCTGAGCAAGCTATTATTCTTCCTGTTAGCGAAAAACATGAAAAATATGCTGAAAAAGTTTTAAAATCCCTAGAAAATAACGAAATTCGCGCCCTTATCGATGGTAGAAACGAGACTATTGGTAAGAAGATACGCGAAGCAGAAATGAGTAAAGTTCCATTTATGCTTATCGTAGGGGACAATGATGAAGTTGCAAATACCATTTCTGTACGTAAACATGGTGGTGAAGATTTAGGAGCAATAGATATAACTATGTTTACAGACTTGGTCAACACAGAAATAAATAGTACCTTAAAGACGTTTAAAGAATAAAAGTTTAATTAAAATTATTTAGTCATAGCAATACGTAAAAGATTTAGACCACAACCTAGAAGGGAAAATAAGAATCCCCATAATATCAATGAAAAGATAACAGCCCCAAAAGTTAGGTTGGTAGGTGACAATGTTGAAGTAGGTGTATATCCTTTTCCTCAGGCTCTTGAGAAAGCAGAAGAATTAGGTTTGGATTTGGTAGAGATATCTCCAAAGGCAGACCCTCCTGTTTGTAAGATTATGGAGTATAAAAAGTTTTTATACGAGCAGAAGAAAAGAGACAAGGCCATGAAAGCGAAAGCTTCTAAGGTCGTTGTTAAAGAAATAAGATTTGGTCCTAATACAGATGATCATGATTATGACTTTAAAAAGAAACACGCTGAAAAGTTCCTTAAAGAAGGAGCTAAACTAAAAGCGTACGTATTTTTCAAAGGTCGTTCAATCGTCTATAAAGATCAGGGTGAAATTTTATTATTGAAATTAGCTTCTGAATTAGAAGAATTAGGGAAGGTAGAACAAATGCCTAAACTAGAAGGAAAGCGTATGACAATGTTCATTGCTCCTAAGACTAAAGGAAAATAACATAACATTTCGGTTTCGTAATACGACCGAATGTATTTATAAAATACTAAACGCTGCTTACGGTTGTGAGCAGCGTTTAGCATGCAAAGTGAGATTAATATATAAACTAGGAGAAAATGCCTAAACAAAAAACAAAATCCAGTGCTAAGAAGCGTTTTAAGCTTACAGGTACAGGTAAAATTAAAAGAAAGCACGCTTTTAAGAGTCACATTTTGACTAAAAAATCTAAAAAGCGTAAGCTTAAGTTAACACATGATGGTTTAGTTCATCAAGCAGATGTTAACAGTATTAAAGAACAATTACGTTTAAAGTAAATCAAGTTCTTTAAAAGGTAAAATTATTAACCATGGAGTTAGGCCTTAAAAGTTCCTTTAAATTATAAGGGCGCCTACTACAAAAAATTAGAAAAAAATGCCAAGATCAGTAAATGCAGTAGCTTCAAGAGCCAGAAGAAAAAAGGTAATGAAGCAAGCCAAAGGTTACTTTGGAAGACGTAAAAACGTTTGGACAGTAGCCAAAAATGCGGTTGAAAAAGCAATGTTATATGCTTATAGAGACCGTAGAAACAAGAAAAGAACTTTTCGTTCATTATGGATTACCCGTATTAATGCAGGTGCCAGACAACACGGAATGTCCTACTCTCAATTTATGGGAAAAGTAAAAGCTAATAACATTGAACTTAACAGAAAAGTTCTTGCAGATTTAGCAATGAATCACCCAGATGCCTTTAAGGCAGTTGTAGATCAGGTAAAATAAATTAATAACAATCTCACTTTTTGAAAAATCCGATTCTTACGAATCGGATTTTTTAATTTTAGCTATAGCCGCTTTAAATTCTTGCCAATCTATAAGCTCATCCCCACTTTTATCATAACCTTCAATTAGCTTTGAAGATACAATACCTCTAATGAATCCACTTATTTCTGCTTGTTTTAAGAGCTTGACAATTTCTGCCTTTGTCAATTTTTGATCATTATCCTTATCAAAAAAATTAAAAGCCATCTCAGGAGTTTGAAAATGGTTGGTAATTAGTATTTGAATTTTATTTAAAATAGATTCTTCTGTAGTCATATTCCCTTAGCTTTACTTCAAGTTACTCAAAATTCAATTTCCCCACAACGTCAACACTATATTTCTACCTGAAGCATAATTTCTATGCTCGCAAAGATAAATACCCTGCCAGATACCCATATTCAATTTACCATTGGTTACTGGTATCTGGACCGAAGCACCCATTAATGATGCCTTAATATGCGCGGGCATATCATCTGAACCCTCGTAATCATGTTTATAATATGGTGCATTTTCAGGCACCATAATATTTATATGAGTTTCAAAATCATCACGGACCGTTGGATCTGCATTTTCATTAATTGTAAGACTAGCAGAAGTATGCTTTATAAATACCTGCAAGAACCCTGTATCTATATCTTTTATTTCAGGAATTCTAGCAACTATTTCATTAGTTATAATATAAAATCCCCTTTTATATGCGCGTAATTGAAATTCCTTCTGAATTAACTTCATCTCTTGTAAATTATTAAATAAAGGTAAAACTTTGAACATAACCCACCTTATTAAACATCATTCAAATATCTTTGCCCCTAAATATAAAATATATGGATTTATCAAAGATTAAGATGGTTGTAACCGACATGGATGGGACACTTTTGAACTCTAACCACCAAGTTAGCGACCAATTCTTTGAAATATTTAAAGATTTAAAATCTCAAGGCATCACCTTTGTAGCCGCAAGTGGAAGACAGTATAATAGTATCATAGATAAGCTAGATGCTATTAAAAATGACATTATTGTTATTGCGGAGAATGGAGGATTTGCCATGAAACAGCAAACTGAAATTTTAGCTACTCCACTAGAACAACAACATGTTCAAGATATTTTAAAGACACTTGATGATATCCCAAACATACACCCGGTAATTTGTACAAAGCACAAAGCTTATCTAACAAATAAATCTAATGCCTTTACTAATAAGCTAGCAGAATACTATACCGAATATGAAATTATAGAAACTTTGACCGATTTTAATTCTGAGGTTATTAAAATCGCAATTTATCATTTTGAAAGTTCAGAAGAACACATATACCCATATGTAAAACATTTTGAAACGAATTTAAAAGTAAAAGTATCTGGTGAAAATTGGCTTGACATTTCAAATATGAATGCAAACAAAGGATACGCCTTAGATAAACTAATGAAAAGCTATAATCTAAAATCAGATGAAGTTATGGTTTTTGGAGATTTTAACAATGATCTTGAAATGTTGGCACTTTCAGATTATGGGTTTGCTATGGAAAACGCTCATCCAAATGTAAAAGAAGTAGCAAAATACAGCACTTTAAGTAATGACGAATACGGTGTTGAGCACATATTGAAGATGCTAGTTAAATAGTTGTACCTAGTACACTCACCTAACTTTACTGGACAGCTGGTTTTAATTCGCTTGGCACATACCCCATAGTTCGCTTAAATGCCGTGGTAAAATGTTGCGGATTAGCATAGCCTACTTCATAAGCAGCGTGTGCAATAGTTGCCCCTTCTTGTGTAATTAAACTCTTTGCTACCTCCATACGTAATGCTGTAATATACTTGAATATGGTTATCCCGTATAACTTTTTAAAATCGCGCTTTAGCTTTGTAGCATTGATTCCTGCTAAATCTGCTAGGTCTAAAATTTTGAGAGGTTCTTTTAAGTTTTTTCTAATATGATCTTCTACCCTAACTAAGGCTAAGTAATCTGAATTTAACAATTTCACATTGCTCTTAGAAAGCTTGGATGTTTGTCTACCTAAAAGAAAATCAATCATTAAAACTGTTAATTTACTTTCCAAATACGTCTTTCTAATATCACCGTTATAAGGACATTGAATAATATCATTTATTTTACTTCGAATACTAGGCGGAATGAATTTACTTTTATCCCATAGCACAAAGGAATTAGAATTTTGAATGGCACTATTTAGTTTTTCAAAAGAAGATTCAAATTCGGTGCCCAATAAATTTTTCAACAAACTGGGCTTAACATATATTTCAAATGATTTGGCGTTACCCTTAAAGAATATATCTCTTCCCTCAGTTGTTGGATAGTAAAACATATTACAATGATTTTCTGGAATTTGAACCAGGTATTTTATATGTCTAAGTGGTTGGTAGCAATAAGTACCTTCTAAGGAAAAATGAAGTTTTATTAAATGCTCATCACTAGAAACACAAATTTCAGAATTGAATTCATGAATTAATTGGTTATTAGAAAAGTCAATTCCACGTACAAAAGAACTATTATCTTTAGTAGTTACCTCTACTTGATTGAATTGCACCGAATTGTCCAAAAATCCATTTTTGAACAATTGACTCACCCGTATTTCTTTTCTCAACAACTCTTTATTCATAAGCTTTTCTACCTCCCAATTCATTACTTCCTTTCGCGTATGTTTAAATTCCTTTCTCGGCACTCCCCTCTTCAAACCTGCTATAGATTTGCAAACCTAAGTTATTTAGACTAAATCTTAATAAAGATAAGATCCTTTTTAAAATCAAATGAAGAACTTCTTAACAGCAATACTTTTCTTAATATTTCTTTCAGCAAAGGGTCAAGACTTTTCCAGTACAGTTTCAGGTAAGGTTACAGATACATCCGGTAAGCCATTACCTTTTGCAAGTGTTTTAATTGAAGGTTCAAAACTTGGTGTTCTTACTGACGACTATGGAAGTTATACTCTTAAAAATATTCCCTTAGGGGAACATAACATTGTAGTATCATTTATTGGTTACACAACTCTTTCAAAAGACATTGAAATCAGTGAAAACACTAAACAAATTACTCTTAACTATACTTTAGAAGAAAACGTTGAAAATTTAAATGAAGTAAATGTCAACGGTAAATCAAAAGAAACAAAACTAGAGACAAAAGGTTTTGCAGTGAATGCCATAAAAACTGAAGAAGCTAGTCTTAGAAATATTCAAACCAACGAATTACTGAATACCACTGTTGGTGTAAAGATTCGACAAAATGGTGGATTAGGATCAGAGGTAACTTATAGTTTAAATGGTTTATCAGGTAATTCGGTTCGCATATTCATTGACGGCATACCAATTTCTACTTACGGCAACTCATTTAATCTTAACAGCATACCCCCTTCAATGATAAAGAACATTGAAGTTTACAAAGGTGTAGTTCCAGGTCATTTAGCAGATGATGCACTAGGCGGAGCCATTAATATTGTGATGCACAATGATGTTAAAACAAATTTTAACGCATCTATATCTTACGGATCGTTCAATACAATACAAGCAAGTGTTAACGGTTTGTACCGCTTTGATAAATCTGGATTAACAGTAAAAGCTTCGTTATTTCATAACTATTCTGATAACGACTACAAAGTATCTGGAAGAAGTGTTGTTACAACTGGACTAGGCGGAGTACAAACCCCAATTACCGCGAGAAGGTTTAACGATGCATATAGATCAACCGGTGGAAGAGCAGAAATTGGGTACACAAACGTATCCTGGGCTGATCAATTTTTTATAGGTGTTACAGGATCTGATGATTACAAAGAGGTACAGCATGGTGCTTTTATGACCATAACACCATATAAAGATAGATTTCTTGAATCTGACGCCTTACTTGGTAGCATTAAATACCAAAAGAAAGATTTATTCACAAAAGGTCTTGACGTCAACATTAACGGTTTATACGGAAAAAGAAATCGTGCTGTAAACGATACGGTCTCCTGGGCCTATAGTTGGACAGGAGAACGAGCAATTGATTTTAGAGGAAATGAATATCAATATACTTGGCGTTCTCAACAAGAAGGTGGTCCTACGTTAGCAAAAATAAAAAGGAATGTGGCATCTATAAGAACCGGTGTTTCCTATGCTATAAACAAAAATCATAAACTCTCGGCTAATCATGTTTATAGTGGAATTGACAGAGAAGATAGTGACGCTCTACAATCTGTTTTAGAAAACACTTTTGTGGGTACCAGAGATTTAAAAAAGAATATATACTCCATAACCTATGAACTAACGGCTTTTGACGAAAAACTAAAAACCAGTTTATTTGGTAAGCACTATCAACAGAAAACAACTAGTGTTGACCCCGCAATAGAAACTGATGCTGACGGAAATGATGTGATAGTAGATGAAATAGTAAGCAGCAATAAAAATTACGATGGTTATGGTTTTGCGGCTTCCTACGAAATCGTGCCTAATATCACCTTTTTAGCATCCGCGGAAAAAGCAATCAGATTACCAGATGAAACCGAAATTTTTGGTAATGACGGAGACAATGTTGTAGCCAATTCAAGCATTGATCCAGAAAGTAGTGAGAATTATAACTTAGGGTTTAGATTTGGAAACTTTTCTATTAACAGACATGATTTCACTATATCCACCAATGTTTTCACGAGAAATATAAAAGATAGAATTGGGCTACCAATAGAAACATCTTTGAATGTAGATGATGAATTAATTATATATGTAAATCAAGGTAGTGGAACATCAAAAGGTTTTGATGCTCAATTAAATTACTCATATAACAACAATTTCAGGCTCAACTTCAACATATCAAAGTTCGACTTGAAAATTGAAAATCAAGGAATAGAAATCGATGTTCCTAATACTCCGTTTTTCACTATGAACGGTGGCTTACGCTATTCATTTAAAAATCTTATTCAAAAGAAATCTAGATTAAACGCATTCTATAATGTGTATTTCACTGATGAATTCTCATTCTTAACTGCACAAGGCAGTAATACTGTCGGCAATGAATTCTTTGAAGTCCCACAGCAGTTGTCTCAAGATATTGGACTTAGTTATGCGTTTCCAGACAACAGATTTGTAGTAAGTTTTGATGTCAAAAATATATTTGACGAACCCGTTTACGATAATCTTTCTGTACAAAAACCAGGAAGAGCTTTTTACCTAAAATTAAATTACGCAATAAATAAATTCTAATCTTTTAATCAATACATAAAATGAAAAAAACTATCCTAAACCTTAAAACCTTTGCCGCCGTAATACTTACCGCTGGTTTAATGACCGCTTGTAGCAGTGATGACGATACCGTAGTTACACCAGATACAGATACCGAGGAACAAGAAACAGAAGAACCAGTTGAAGAAGAAGATCCAAGATGGATTACCGTTGCAGGAGCAAAAATGGGAGAAGAGCCAGGTGATGGAAACGGAGGTACATTAATTTATGCTGTAACTAGTCTTGACGCCAAAGACCCTACAGTTTCTATTGATCCTTTTGAAAATGGATTTATAGCACCTTCAAACAGAACGGCAAGATTACAATCTTCTGAAGATGGAAATACCATTTTCAATATAAGCTACGCAGGTGATACTGGAGGAAATTATACTAAATATACTGTTGAAGGCGGACAAACATTTACCCCATCTGGATCTGAAGTCAGTATAGCTCCTTATGTTGGTACAGCTCCACGTTGGATTAAGTTATTTGACGGAGATCAAACTGGTGCAGCTGTATATGTATCTACTGAAAACGAATTTGACGACAATGATGCCTACACCCGTACCGAGGCTACCATTGGCGTAGTAACATTAGATTTGGTCAACTCTTCTATTAAAGAATTTCAAGAGCACAGTGTTCCGTTGTCCGCTGAAGAAGAAGCTGCTGGATACTATATTTCTAGGATTGATATGCCAACATTAAACGCTGCAGGAGACAAATTATATATTGGTGCCCGTTTAAGTAAAGTTGATCCTGCTACAGCAGAAAGTGATAGTGATTTTGAGATTTTAGGTTCTAAAACAATTGTTTTGGACTACCCGTCTCTATTAAACCCAACAGTTATAACTTCTAACATTGGTCATGGAAATACCAATGGATACCGTAGTATTAATTCTTTCGAATATAATGGTAGTGTGTACCAAGCCAACCAAAGTGACCCAGAAGGTTCTTATATTTTAAAAATCGATGCTGACAATGAATACGATGACACGTACAATTTCAACCTAGATGAAGCCTTAGGTATAGAAGGAGCATATATACTTGCATGGAGACCTGCTGAAAATGGTAAAGCCGTTGTAGCTTACCGTCATAACAGTTCTGCTGAAGGAGTTGCTGGTCTACAAGGATTTTTTGCCCTTGTTGATTTAAATGCCCAAACTGCAGTAAGAATTGACGATATACCTTATGACCCAGATTTCTACTTATTCCAATATCAAGGATTTGTAGTTGAAGGAACAGAGATATATCTTACTCAAGGCGCTGTTGGACAGAATGGAAATATCTATGTAGTAGATACTGAAACTGGTGCTGTTACTAAAGGTGCTGAATTGGTTAATACAACAGGAAGTCATTTTATAGGCGTATTCTAGTATATTAAAATATACAACTATAAAAAAACCGATTTCAAGACGAGTGTCTTGAAATCGGTTTTTTTATTCCAATTAGATATAAAATCAAGTCTTTTGTTTCTTTTTTCTAGCTGCTGGGAACAATACATTATTTAATATTAAACGATAACCAGGAGAAGTTGGATGCAACTCCAGCTCCGTTTTAGGATCCCCTACCCTATGTTGGTAATCTTCGGGATCATGTCCGCCATAAAAGGTAAAAAATCCCTTTCCTTTAATTCCGTGTATATATCTAGCTTCCTCATTAAGTTTATTTTCCCCTAATACCAAAACAGTCGGCTTTATTTCAGAGCGTGTAAAAGCAGTTGTTTGCCCCATGAACCCTTTTACCAAAGAAGTATGATTCTGGCATAACATCGTAGGTACAGGGTCCCATTTAGCCGAAAAATCCATCAAAGAAAAGTAATCTGATTCCTTTGGAACATTACCTCTTTTATTGGTCATATCTATAGAAGAGAATTCATATTTCAACGGACTACGTTCTAAAATGAAATCTGTGAAAGCAAAAGTTTTTCCATAATCTAAGCTTGCTTGATAGTTGGGATCAGAAGCATCACCATCAAACATAGGTTCTACAATATCAATACCGTCAGCAGCCAAGGCAATATCAAAACTATCGGTTGCCGAACACATGGCAAACATGAATCCGCCGCCAATTACATAATTTCTAATTTTCAAGGCAACCGCCCTTTTTTCCTCGGATACTTTATCAAAACCTAATTTCTTAGCTAACTTTTCTGAATTCTTCTTTCCTTCTATATACCAAGGGGTTGCTCTGTACGCACCATAAAACTTACCATATTGACCAGTAAAATCTTCATGATGTAAATGCAACCAGTCATACAATGCCAACTTATCTCCAAGCACTTCTTCATCATAAATGGTAGTATAAGGTATCTCGGCATAGGTCAATGCCATGGTTACCGCATCATCCCATGGTTGTTTATCTTTTGGTGAATACACCGCTATACGAGGAGCTTTTTCCAAAATTACCGCATCTTGATTAATGGAAGGACTACTGATTTCATCTAAAATTCCATTTGCCTGTCCGTCCGATAAAATTTCAAAACTTACGCCCCTAATCTGGCACTCCTTTCTAATACTTTCGCCGTCTGGCAATAAAAAAGAACCACCACGATAATTCAATAACCACTGTACTTTTTGTTGCTTTGCCAAGACCCAATATGTAATGCCATACGCTTTTAAATGATTCTTTTGACTATCCGCATCCATAGGTATAAGAATAGATGATGCGAACATTTGCAAAGAAAAAAAGAGGAATAAAGCAGAGGTAATTAATTTACGCATAAAGTTTTCTAAAACTATTCACTCAAAGATATAGTAAAATCTTTTGAGCAGTATTTAAGATGCAGTTAAAGCTATTGTAATTAAGTTAACGAGATTTTTTTTAAATCAATTGTTTTAAAACCAAAAAAGTCTCCCAAATGGAAGACTTTAAGACTTTTAAATATATGCTATTTTAAAAAGGAACATCGTTATCCTCATCTAAATCTGGACTATTGTTCATACTACTACCAAAAGCATCATCTGCACTTGGCAAGTTTTTGGTTGCAAAAGGATTTTCTTCATTTGCATTCATTTTGGATTGAAATTCGAAAGGAGAATCAAAATCATCAAGGTTATCGAATTTACCTTGATTACCGATAAACTTCAACCTAATATTTTCCAAACCACCATTACGGTGCTTGGCAACAATAAATTCACCCTGACCTTGTGTAGGCGTACGTTCTTCGTCATCCCATTCTTCAATCTTATAGTACTCAGGTCTATAAATAAACGATACAATATCGGCATCTTGCTCGATCGCTCCAGATTCCCTCAAATCCGAAAGAATAGGTCTTTTACTACCCCCACGTGTTTCAACGGCACGTGATAACTGGGATAATGCAATTACAGGTACGTTCAATTCTTTTGCAAGGGCTTTCAAGTTTCGGGAAATAGTAGAAATTTCCTGTTCCCTGTTTCCTCCTTTTTGACTACCACCAGCTGTCATTAACTGCAAATAATCGATCATGATCATTTTAATACCATGCTGAGAAGCAAGACGTCTTGCCTTTGCACGTAAATCGAATATAGATAACGACGGGGTATCATCAATGAACAAAGGAGCTTTTTCCAAAGTTTTTACCTTTACGTTTAACTGCTCCCACTCATGCTTTTCTAGCTTACCGGTTCTTAATTTTTCTGAAGACAAACCTGTTTCAGAGGAAATCAATCTCGTAATCAACTGTACTGAGGACATCTCTAAAGAAAAGAAAGCTACAGGAGTGTTTGTATTCACGGCCATATTTCTTGCCATAGATAAGGTAAAAGCCGTTTTACCCATACCAGGACGTGCTGCAACGATAATTAAATCACTTGGCTGCCAACCAGATGTTAGCTTATCTAACTTATCAAATCCGGATGCAACACCACTCATTCCCTCTTTACCGGCAATCTCTTCAATTCGTTTTTTAGCCTGTATTACCAAATCTTGAGCAGTCTCCGCAGAACGCTTTAAGTTACCTTGGGTAACATCATATAATTTTGCTTCGGCAGTGTCTAACAAATCAAAAACATCTACAGCTTCATCATATGCCTCTTCAATTATTTCACCGGAAATTTTAATCAAACTACGCTGAATAAACTTCTGAAGAATAATACGTGCGTGAAACTCAATATGAGCAGACGAAGCTACTTTTTGAGTTAATTTTATCAAATAAAAATCGCCTCCACAGACCTCTAGCTTACCAGCTTTCTTAAGTTGTGACGAAACGGTTAATAAATCTATAGGTTGCGACTCTTCAAAGAGAATGAAGATAGCCTCGTAAATGAATCTATGAGCGTCTTTATAAAATACATCTGGGTGTAAAATATCGATAACTTCATCAACACCTTTTTTATCTATCATCATAGCCCCCAACACAACCTCTTCTAAATCAATAGCTTGTGGTGGAATTTTACCTTTTTCAAGGCTTATAATATTAGATTTGTCAATCTTTCGAGCGACAAAAGGTTTCGTGTTCTCCATAGTGCGAAAGTATACAATTAACCTTTAGTTAACGTGAAAAATATCAATTTCGATGTTCACAGTTGACTAACAATTGACTGTTAATAAGTTACGATTTTCTGTTGATAACATAAAAAAACCGAGGAATAAAATCCTCGGTATATTTTTAAGAAGCCTAAAATGCAGATTAGCCGTTAAAAACGCCCATTTGTGCGTATTTATCCATGCGTTGATTTACAAGTTCTTTTGGTGATAACTTTTGCAATTCCTCAAAATGAGAAGAAATTTTATTTTTTACTGTGTCAAAAGTTTTTGGTCTGTTGGCATGTGCTCCACCTGCAGGCTCTCGTATGATTTCATCGATCAATTTCAACTTTTTCATATCGGTCGCTGTCAATTTTAAAGCCTCGGCAGCTCTTTCTTTATATTCCCAGCTTCTCCATAATATAGAAGAACATGATTCTGGTGAGATAACGGAATACCATGTATTCTCTAACATTAACACCTTATCACCAACACCTATACCTAATGCACCACCAGAAGCACCTTCACCTATAATTACAACAATTACAGGTACTTTAAGTCTAGTCATTTCAAGAATATTTCTTGCAATTGCCTCTCCTTGTCCTCTTTCTTCAGCTTCAATACCTGGGTATGCACCCGGGGTATCAACAAAACAAACTACAGGCACTTGAAATTTTTCTGCAGATTTCATTAAGCGTAAAGCCTTTCTATACCCTTCTGGGTTGGCCATACCAAAATTTCTATACTGACGTGTTTTAGTATTATATCCTTTTTGTTGACCAATGAACATATAGCTCTGATCACCAATTTTACCTAAACCACCAATCATAGCCTTATCATCCTTTACGGTACGATCACCATGAAGTTCCAAGAACGTATCTCCACAAATGGCTTTAATATAATCTAATGTATAGGGTCTATTTGGATGTCTAGATAACTGTACTCGTTGCCAAGCAGTTAAATTCTTATAGATATCTTTTCTAGTTTCGGTAAGTTTCTTTTCAATCTGTTTACATGTCTCGGTCACATCAACATCACTTTCCTCTCCAATGATCATGCACTTGTCCAATTGTTCTTCCAACTCTTTGATCGGAAGTTCAAAATCCAAATATTCCATATTTCTATAAAGTTTCTTTAGTTGCGGCTCAAAGATAAAACTTTAATACCTAAATCTTGGGTACCCTTTTTTTAATATTTGCTCTTTGTTTTAAAATACCGTTCGCAATGACCGTACTGAGTATGATTAAGGCTCCCACATAAAACATAGGTTTCATTTTTTCTTCTGATCCAAATATAAACCAAGCTAAAAGAATACCATAGACCGGTTCTAGATTTGTTGTAAGCATAACCGTATATGGAGTTAAAACACGCATAATCTTTACCGACGCAATAAAGGCATACGCCGTACAAATAAGCGCTAATACTACTAAATAAACCCAATCCATTTGCGGCAGGGTTATTAATGACATACTAAAATCACCCCTAACAATTAAAACTATTGATAAGAAAACCATGCCCACGCCTAATTCATAAAAAGATATAACCGATGGACGATGAGTTTGAACCAGCTTACCGTTTATCAATGAAAAAACCGCTGCCAAAAATGCCGATATCAATGCGATGACCATACCAAAAACATATTCTGTTTCTACCTTAAATATTAAATAGAGCCCCGCTACGACCATTAATCCGAAGAATATCTCATAGCCTATTATCTTTCGCTTATACCAAAAAGGCTCCATTAAAGCTGTAAAAAAAGCACCTGTAGACATCATGGCCAATGCTACGGATACTGTAGAGACTTTAATTGCCAAGAAAAAGGTTACCCAATGTAAAGCGACAACCACTCCCCCACCTAACAACCACCAAAATGTTTTCCTTGAAACTTTTAAACTGAATTTGGCTAATAGTATATATACTGCTATAAATAAGGTTGCCATACCCATTCTAATCCATACCAAGGGTAATGAATCTATAGTGATTAACTTTCCTAGAATGGCTGTAAAGCCCCAAATAAAGACAATGAAATGTAAGTGTAGTAGATTAAGTATTCTATCTTTTTGCATTTTGAAGTAGATAAAATGCCAGACATCCAAAAACTACATTAGGTATGATAACCGCAAGCAAAGGAGAAAAGCCCGATTGCTCTGCCAGTACACCGAATACCTTATCAAAAAATATAAATATAAAAGCAATTAAGATACCAAATGCCAAGTTAGCCCCCATGCCGCCACGTCTTTTAACCGACGATACAGAAACAGCGATAATAGTCAAAATAAAAGCTGTCAACGGCAACGCCCAACGCTTATATTTAACCAAAACATAGGTATTGATATTAGATGCACCCTTTCTCCTTTGGTCCTTAATAAAGGTGTCCAATTCAAAAAGATTCTTTGTTTCTGCAACGTATGAAACCGGGGTAAGATCACCTATATCAAAAGCAAAAATGGTATCTAACCTACGTTTACTTTCAATAATTGCCGTATCCCCCATAATGGTACGTTTTTTATAAGAAGTTAATCGGTAACTAGAATCCTTATCTACCCATCTAATATTTGCGGCAGATATTTTAAAATCTAATTCATTGTTTTCTTTAAAACGCTCAAATGTAAAATTATGACCTAACTGCCTAGCTGGATCGAAACTACTCACATAAATAAAATCGGTTTCATTGAGCTGATTAAAGATATTGTTGGTGACCCGATCTTGTTTGCCTTTTTTAAGGTATTTGTATTTAAATTCATTGAAGCCCACACTAGCGTTGGGTACAATGAACATGGTCATAAAGAACATTAAAACAGCTACCATAGAAGCCCCAATAATATAAGGTCTTAAAAACCGACCATAAGAAACCCCTGAACTTAATATGGCAACAATCTCGGTATTGTTAGCAAGTTTAGAGGTAAAGAATATTACAGATAAGAATAAAAAAATAGGGAACAATAGATTACCAATGTAAATGGTGAAATTCACATAATACATAACTATTTCATTCAAAGGCGCTTCATTATCGATCATTTTACCGATCTGTTCTGCCAAATTCACCATAATACCAATGGGAATGAATAACAAAAGCATTAGCGAAAAAGTCGCTAGATACCGTTTTAGAATGTATTTATCTATTATTGATAGCATTATAGCCTTTTATCCATTTGTTTTACCATCATATCTTTCCAC
>Ga0209295_1000554_pt1 | contig 16660 bp, 14 predicted proteins | sample Porto_5metaG_FD_187428 | JGI IMG/M metagenome (GOLD analysis project Ga0209295, IMG submission 187428) | Marine algal microbial communities from Porto, Portugal - Porto_5 metaG (SPAdes) (version 2) | ecosystem: Host-associated > Algae > Red algae > Unclassified | place: Portugal: Porto... | reverse complement strand
ATAGGAGCCTTAATAGCTGGAGGGATTAACACCCTTGCAGGTAACGGTAGTGCCATAACACTCACCATACTAACCGAGGTGCTAGGCTTACCTCCTAATGTGGCAAACGGCACAAACAGAATAGGCATTTTTACACAGTGTGCAGCAACCTCGTGGGTGTTTCATAAAAACGGGAGGCTTAACATCGCTCGTCATAAAAAATATATCATTCCCATTTTTATAGGTGCGGTTGCGGGAGGCCTGCTTGCGATAAATGTAAGTAATGAGCAGTTTAGAGCTGTGTTTAAATTTATGATGCTCTTTATGCTTGTTGCTGTACTCGTAAGACCTAAACGCTGGTTGCGAGAGACAGATCTTGAGTTTAGACCTAAGCGGTATATCTACATTCCGCTATTATTTGCACTTGGCTTTTATGGCGGGTTTATACAGATGGGGATGGGAGTCTTCTTTCTTATTATTATGGTGCTGGGTATGCGTATGAATATCATAGAAAGTAATGCGCTTAAAGGATTTGTCATAGGTCTCTATACGTTACTAGTGATAGGCCTCTTTCATTATCAAGGTCTTATTGACTGGAAACTAGGGTTTATTATGGCTGTGGGGCAAACCATAGGAGGTTTTCTCACCGCTCGCTTTGCCACAAAGTATAAGGGAGCAGATAAGGTGGCTTACTATGTTTTAATAGTAGTGCTCATAGCAGCCATTGCAAAATTATTTTTATTTTAAGTGTCCGCTTTCGCGAAAGCGTGATACCTACTCACATTATCGAAAAAAACTATTTATATGAAAAATCTCTATCTAGCAGCACTCACTTTTATGTCCATTATAGTAATAGGATGTGGAGAGCAAGGTCAAACAGAAAAGCAAGAAGAGATGCAGCCCAAAAAGTTGCGTGCACTCGTAATAGATGGTCAGAATAATCACGGAGTATGGCCTAAAACTTCGGTGATGATGAAATCTTACCTTGAAGAAACAGGCCTATTTATAGTAGACCTTCATCGTGCAAAATACTTGTATCAAGGGCCACACCACGGCACTGTAGATGGTATTAATCACGATAGTATAACAAAGCTGGTAGATCTATATAGATGGGAAGATTATAGAGTACATACCTCTACAGACACCATTACGCCAGACCCAAGTTTTAATCCACAATTTAATAAGTATGATGTGGTTATTTCAAATTTTGGGATGGACTCAAGCGAGTGGACAGATGAGGTGAAATCTAATTTTGAGCAGTATATGGCAAGCGGTGGAGGACTGGTAGTTGTACACGCGGCAAATAATTCCTTTGGAAACTGGGAGGCATATAACAAGATGATAGGTGTAGGTGGCTGGGGTCATCGTGACCTTACCAAAGGAAATCAGATTTATTATAATGAAAATGATGAGCAAGTTATCGCTCCTGTAAACGGTGAGGAATCTTCTCACGGCCCAGAGGTTGAGTTTTTAATTACGACCAGAGCGCCAGAGCATCCTATTATGAAAGATCTACCTGCGGAGTGGTTACATACTAAAGACGAATTATATGACCGCCTGCGTGGTCCTGCCGAAAATGTTACGGTGCTAGCCACTGCATACTCAGATGTAGAAGGTAATGCACAACCTTGGGCACCAGAAAATAAGGGATCTGGGCGTACGGAGCCATTACTTATGGCTATAAACTATGAGGAGGGTCGCGTGTTTCATACAGCGCTAGGACATATGGATTACTCTATGGAGGGTGTTGGGTTTATTACAACACTACAAAGAGGAGCAGAGTGGGCAGCTACAGGAAAGGTGACCCAAGAGGCACCAAAAGATTTTCCAACAAAAAAGAGCGCAAAAATGCGCTCTTATAATCCTTTATAAAAATGTAATTAAGCGGCAAGTCTCCCCTTAATACGTTTCTCTATTTTTTTCTTTTTTACAGTAAGACGTTTCATAACCTCCATAAGGTGGCTATCTTTTGTTTTTTTGTAAATCTCGTTTATGGCAAGAATGAGTTTCTTTCCTTCTCTAGAAGCGGCAACTCTGTCGCTTGTAGACATATGACTCATTGTTCTATTTTCATAAACTTCAGCTTGTTGTAAGAGGTCCATAACTAATTTGTTTAATTTTAGGTTAAATTAATTAAACATTTTCTATTTGGCTAGAAATCTGAATCATTTATGATTATTTTATGATTTAAAAGCCTTATATGCAAGCCAAACCAAAAGCATTGTTAAAATTCTTTGAACCTGTTGTCTAGCAAGAAGTCGTTATCTGTAAGTGTTTTAAGAAAAGTAATGATTTTTTCTTTTTCATCTTGTGTAATGTCTAAGCCTAGCGTGCCATCTGGGCGTACAAGAAGTGGATCTAGATTATCACTAGCTGTAATACCGTTCGTATAAAAATCTAATACATCTTGTAGTGACTGCAATCTACCATCGTGCATATATGGAAAGGTGATCTCAATATTACGTAAACTGGGTACTTTAAACTTTCTATTATCTTCTGGTAAACCCGTGACACGTTCCCTACCTATATCATTAAATGCTGGGTCTATCGCCAGACCATTATTCCGATATGTCTGGTCTGTTTGCAATGTGCCTGCGTGACAGCTAGCACACTTAGCATCAAAGAGAATGCGACCCGCATCTTCATCTGGGGTGAGTGTGACGGCCTCACCGCGTTCCCACTTATCATATTTTGAGTTTCCACTTATCATCATCACTATAAATTGTGATAATGCCTTAAATGTGCGCTCTGTAGTAATCTCTTGGTCACCAAAAGCATTTGCATATAACTGCGGATAGTTGTCATCATCGCGCAGTTTATTAAGCACATTAGAGATGGTTTCATTCATTTCCTTTTCTGCAGTTATGGGTATGATGTATTGTGAGTCTAAAAACGTTGCGGCACCATCCCAAGTGAAGTCTACCATAAATGCTAAGTTATGTAACGGCTGTGCATTGCGACTACCTATTTGACCATCTACACCGTGACTGGTGATATGTGTATGATGGGTAAATGCAAACTCTTGGATGTGACAAAAACCACAAGAAACAACTCCATCTGAAGCGAGCCTGCCGTCAAAAAATAGTCTCTTACCCAGCTCAAATCCTTGCTCTGTAGGTGGGTTTTGGGTAACGTCATACGTACTCTCCGGAAAATTAGAAGGGATCTCAAAATTAAGCGCAGGATTTGGTAACGGCGTGTAGCCATCATCTGTCATTACGCTAGTTTCATCTGTGCCTTCTGTAGAGCAGGAGATTGAGATGAAAAGCAGTATGTATAATAGTTGTTTCATTTATTCTATACTAAATGCTGTGCGTACATTTTCGGCAATTTTTGGAGCATTTTCTGGGTCTACTTGTATATCATCTTTGGCTACAAGAGACATTGTGTTTGTGCTGTCAAAAATCTTAGCCACATCAAAATTAATAGTTTGAGTTGTGGTGGTTGATGCGGTTACCGCTTTCGCGAAAGCGAGATTAATTTCCTTATAATTATCCAGATTTGCACCGTGACTCCCTACGTGATAAGTAAACGGGTTTGCATCATCTGTATCTACTGTGGTTGAATAAGTACCTTCAAATTTTAAAAACTTATATCCTGCAGACCAAGTCCATAACATACCAGCCTCCTCTGCAGTAGGAATAAAGTTTACAGATCCAGACTCAATAGGGTAGCGAGTAGGATCTACACCAAAACCAAAGTTTATACTCGTATAGTCACCTACTGGGATGCTATCTAGTAGCGCCGTTTTTGTACCTGCCTCGTTTATTACAAAATAACTTCTATCTACCGGTATCGTATGGACGGTGTTATCTGACCTTGTAAGCTGTATGTTTGAGATAATATATTTTAGTTCTGAAACGCTGTAACCTTCGCCACTTAGGTTTGCATACGTTTGCGTGTTGAGTGTGAGTGGAGATGATGCAACGGTGTTCTCAAAGACTAGGTTTAAAGATCCATAAGCTGTATCCATTTCATCATTATCTTCATTGCACGATAGCAAGAGGAGTGCGATTGTACATAAAGCGATTAGCTGTTTCATAATATTAATTAGTTAAGTTTTATAATTACGGCATCTGTTGCTCCTTTTGAGGCAACTAGGGGTCCGCTTGTGCTATCTGTGTCTCCAGAGATAATTAAAGCTCCATCTGTAGTGGCGGTGATGCCATAGCCAAAATCTTGACCATTCCCGCCAAAGGATTGTTGCTTGAGCAACTCGCCGTCTTCATCTATAGAGACTACCCAGATATCGTTCTGGCCATTGTTAGTCGTTACCTGTCCATCTAGGCTACGTGAGGCGCCCGTTATAGCATACCCATCTGGCGTTTGTGTGATGCTACGAGTGGTTTCAAAATTGGATCCGCCAAGTGTTTTTTGCCAGAGTAGTTCTCCCTGGTCGCTTAGTTTTACGAGCCATACATCTGCGCTTCCGCGAAAGTTTGTTACATCTCCATCACTACTTCTCGTATCTCCGGCTAGTAGGTAGGCTCCATCTGGTGTGGTGGTAGCTGTATATGCAATTTCTATCTGGCTACCTCCTAGCGATCGCTCCCAGAGTAAATCTCCGCTAGCGCTAAGTCTTACTGCCCAGAAGTCATAACTTCCTTGCGAGTCTGATATGTCAAAGTCGTTACTCTCTGAGTTACCTACCATAAGTATCCCACCATCTGGTGCTTGTAGAGCCACATATGACCTATCGTTATTTGTGCCTCCATAATACCTTCTCCACTCCAGGTTGCCGCTTGCGTCCAGTTTATGACCCCAAAACTCTCCTACGCCGTGTAGTGTAGCACGCGTATTATCGTTTGTGTTATTAGGGTCTTGTAAACCGTCATTGCCTTCTCCTTGAGATGCTGTTACGTCTAGAAATCCTGAGGTAAAGAAGCCACCATCTGTAGTCTGTATGAGTCCATATGCCTGATCTGAACCCGAAAAGCCATAGCTCTTCTGCCAGAGTATATTGCCTTGTGTATCAAGTTTTGCAATCCAGTGATCATAAAAACCGGCATTTTCTGTCATATCACCATCGCTACTCTCGCTGTAACCTAGTATGGCATATCCTCCATCTGTGGTTGTAATTACTTTTGTGCCTCGACTATCCTCACTTCCGCCATAAGTTTTAGACCATTGTATAGCGCCATCTTGATTTGCTTTAACAAGCCACAGTTTATTAATCTGGCTGTCATTATCTGTCACGTCACCATCTACACTTTGTGTGTGGCCTAGAGCTGCAAATCCTCCATCTGGAGTAGCTGTAATGGCTTGAAAGGTATCTACCTGGCTTCCGCCATAAATGCTTGTGTATTGTACTGTAAAACCTTCTTCTGGAGCTACGGTGTCGTCTGTGTTTACTACATCATCTGTTATAGTAATATCGTCTGTAAGAAGCTCTTCATCATCTTTACAAGCAATGGCAATGATGAGAAGTATATAAAGGGAATAAGTACGCTTTCGCGAAAGCGTAAACCACATCATATTTATAAAGTTATTTTTTTTCATACTTAAGTGCCAGATTTACGAATTATAAAGAGGCCCCGTGTGATATCTGAAATGATAATGTTACCACTATCAAAATAAGGGTATACACTCCAAGCTCCACTAAACTCTGTAGCATCATTTTCTGGGTGTGTGTCAAAAGAACCAATGTCTGTTATACTCTCAAGACTACTACCGCTTATATCTGCAATGCGTAACCCTGCGGTGTAATTTGTTAGGTATAAATCAAAATCTTTTACATAGAGATTGTGGTCTATAGCTTGTGTAGGTCCAAAATAAGGACCGGTGTAAACGGGGTTGTCTAGGTCTGTAAGATCAAAGACGAGTGTTCTTGAGTTGAATCCAAATTCGGTTTCATCAAACTCATCATTTGCATAGTAAATCGTATGACTTTCATCAAACCAGCCTTGATGTATGTATCCTACGTTATCTTGACTCACCGTAGAGATGAGTTGTGGATTTTCTTTATCTGTTACATCTGCTATAACCACGACATCTTCATTGCTGGCTAGCAAAATTTCTCGGCCTACATAATCCATATCTGGACCGTTATAAGTTACCACTTGTGCATCGTGCGTATAGCCAGACCCTTCATAACCGCCTGCTGCAATAGGAGCAGATGGGGTACTTATATCTATAAAATGTGGACCGCCTAAAAATGTCTCAGTACCTACTACATATGCAAATCCAGAATCTTCATTTATTACAATATTATGCGCATTGCCTATGTCTGTATATAGCGCATCTGCATCAAAGGTTACGGGTGTATTTTGTGCATTGCGTAACCTTGTAAGGTCAAAAACTTGCATCCCGTGGTTTGCGGCTTCACTCACAATAAACGCGTGGTTGTTATACACCTTTATATCTCTCCATCTCGAGTTTATAGATGCTGTAGGTAGTTTACCTATGATGGTTGGACTTTCAGCATTTGTAATATCTATAAAAACAGTACTTGCCTGACCACCTAGTAAAGCATACTCACGAGATGTTGTAGCATCTGTCCAGCCCCAAATATCATTAAAGCCTGGTTCCCCTATAGTCTCTTGTGATAGATGCGACATAAGATCATAGTTAGAGCAAGGGTATATGTTTGCCATTCCACCATCACAGGGTGTGCGTACAAGTATGTCTGTAACTACCTGTTCTGGTGTGGTAGGCGCTTCGGGTTCTGGTAGCCCTGTGGCATCATCATCTTTACAAGAGAGAATGAGAAGTGCTAGAATGAGTATGTAAGAGGTTATCTTCATTGTATAATTAGTCGTGTAGTACTGTGGTCTGTTTTTACAAAGTAAACACCTTTATTTAATTCTCTAACAGATATAGTACCATTCTCAAGGAGTGTCTTTTCAATAACTTTTTGTCCCAGAACATTGTAAATCTTTACATCGCCTATAGGTTCTTTACTAGAAAGATGTACTTCATCTATTGCAGGATTTGGGTATATAGCTACCGAAATATCTTGGTTGTCTATATCATTAACGCCTAGAGAGCTGTTTTGTTTTACAAGAAAAAAACCACCGCCTCCACTTAGTACGATGTTGCCACTTTCAAAATATGGATAGACATTCCAAAGTCCGCCACCAAATCCCGCCGAATCATTTGCAGGATAAGTGTCAAAGAAGCCTATCTCTTCTATGTTGCCATTTTCTATAGCCGAAATATTGATAAGTCGCATCCCTGCACGGTAGTTTGATAAATAAAAAAGATCACCCAGTACGTAGCCATTATGGTCTATCGCTTCTGTAGGGCCTTCATACTCAAAAGACAATATAGGATTGTCAAGATCATTAAAGTCAAAAACGATAGTTCTCGTATTAAAACCAAAGTCTATCTCATCTGTTTCATCACCTAGTAAGAAATAGCGCTGGTCTTCTGTAAACCAGCCTTGGTGTGTATAGCCTATGGTAGGATAGGTAATTGTAGAAATCTCAACGGGATTTGCTTTGTCTGTTATGTCTACAAGCGCAACAATATTTGCATTACTTCCTATTAGTATTTCTCTACCTGTATAATCTGTATCTGGACCGCTATAGGTTACTACCTGGGCATCGTGACTGTAATTATTGAGCCCATAACCTCCAGCTGCCGTAGGGTTTGTGGGGTCTGAAATATCTATAAAATGAGGTCCTCCGTTAAAGGTTTGTGTACCCACTGCATATGCATATCCGCTCTCAGGATTGATTACAATATTATGTGCATTACCAAAGCCATCGTAGTGTGCATCTTCTGTAAATGTTACAGGAGTAGCCGTTATATCTGTAAGTCTTGTGAGGTCAAAAACTTGCATACCGTGTCCATTTGCCTCGCTTACTATGAAAGCGTGATTTTCATAAACCTTAATATCTCTCCATACACTTTCTGTAGTGTGCGTAGGCAAAGTACCTATAAGAACAATTTCATTTGGGTTTGATATGTCTACAAAAGCAGTACCGTTGCCTAAACCTATGATGGCGTACTCTGTACCATCATCAGGATTAGTCCATCCCCAGCTGTCATTTACAAATGTAGTATTGAGATCTGCCTCAGTAAGTCTGTCTTGAAGGTCAAAACCTAAACAAGGAAACTCACCCGCCATTCCATTCTCACAAGGTGTTTGACTTGATAATAAAGTTACCTTGAAAACGGTAAAAAGAATTCCAAGTAGTATGTTCTTAGTAATATATATTCTCATAGACGTGAGGATTAGTTTAGATAAATATACTAATGCAACAAGTGAGACGGGTAATTCCCTACAAAGGATTACTCTATTTAACACTTACCTAGCTGTCATATTAGTTTTTATTGATCTTTAGAAATAGGTTTGATTATCTTTGCGCCTATGTTAGAAGATAAAAATCAAGAGCGCACATCATTATCAGAATTAGGTGAGTTTGGACTTATAGACCACCTTACAAAACACTTTAAAATACACCATACATCTACAGTAAAGGGTGTGGGTGATGATGCTGCAGTTCTCAATTTTCCAGATGAGCAGATTGTCGTTACTACAGACCTGCTTGTAGAAGGGGTGCATTTTGATTTAAGCTATGTACCTTTAAAACACCTTGGGTACAAAGCGGTAATGGTAAATCTATCTGATGTATATGCGATGAATGCAGAAGCTACACAGATTACCGTATCAATAGCAGTTTCTAATAGGTTTCCCCTAGAGGCGATAGAGGAGTTATATGCAGGTATACAAACTGCGTCTAATAATTATAAGGTAGACTTAGTGGGAGGAGATACAACCTCGTCTAATGTAGGTCTTGTTATAAGTGTTACTGCAATAGGTAAAGCAGCTCCAGAAGAATTAGCTAAAAGATCTACAGCAAAGGCTGGTGATTTACTTGTAGTGTCTGGAGATGTAGGAGCAGCTTATATGGGATTACAAATCTTAGAAAGAGAGAAAGCTGTTTTTAAAGTAAATCCAAGTAGTCAGCCAGACCTTGAGCAATATAGTTATCTTATAGAAAGACAGCTCAAGCCAGAAGCACGTAAGGATGTAAAATCTATCTTACAATCCCTAGAAGTACAGCCTACATCTATGATAGATGTGAGTGATGGCTTGTCATCAGAGATATTACACATTTGTAAAAATTCAGGTGTTGGATGTAATCTGTATGAGGATAAAATCCCGCTAGATCCACAAGTGATAAGTAGCTGTGAAGAGTTTGAACTTGATAGCACAACCATCGCATTAAGTGGTGGTGAAGATTATGAGCTGCTGTTTACTATTAAACAGGAAGACTTTCCAAAAATTAAGGCAAACCCTAATTTTTCAATCATAGGCCATATGACCGAAGAAAAAGAAGGAGCTCACCTTATTACAAGAGCAAATACTAAGATACCTCTTATAGCTCGTGGTTGGAATGCACTTTCTAATGAAGACTAGGAAGTACGTGACATTTTAGTGATGTAAAAATTTTCGTACACCTCATTAATGCGACGCATTTTTGGGGTAAGTGGGGTGTAGTGGCCGTAACCATCTAGCGTATATTGTTTTTTACAGTGCGTGCATTCAAATTCTTTTAAATGTGACTGGTAACGCTTTGTAAGACGATACTTGTGTCCAAAAATTTTACAAGCAACAGCGGCTAGTTGATTTCTTTTAGGTTGTAGGGGGGTAATTTCTATGGATTTCATTTCTTATGATTTGGGATATCAAAGTAAATAAATATCTACCAAATACACAAATATATCGACCAAAAGCATAAAAATTAATTTATATGTTAAAGTGGTTTAACGATTTACAAGTAGGGAAAGTGTAAAATTCCCTATTAGTTTTACCTACTTTAGGTTTAATCCAGACCTGCAGATGTTGTTACAAATTCTTCTAGAAGCTTAGCCACTAGCTCTGTGTGTGAGATATGAGACATATGGCCACTATCTATGATTTTAAAAAATGCTATGTCTTTTTCAAAGTGGTCTTTATGAGTTTCTGCATTTATAATCCAGTCTGTAGCTCCTAGTATCATTCCTTGTGCAAAGGGAGCTTTTTTCCAGAAAGTGCTGAGGTCCTCACGTACTTGCATTCCACTATTTGCTGCAATATATCCTTGTACAGGAGTTTTTAATGCGTGATCTAGGGCTACACTTATTTGATCGTGGTGGTTTGCTTTTGTCTTGGGGTCAAAAAGATTTGTAAAAGACATACGTACTAGCTGCTCGTACTGTGTTTTTGCCATCTTATTTGCCCTTGTGCGCAATGCTACGCGCTCATCGTCATCTGGGAGTGGTGTTGAGTTAAGTAAACAAAGTGATGTGATACGTTCTGGTTGCGCTTTCGCGAAAGCGAGACCTACATAACCACCCATAGAGTGGCCTACTAGATGCATTTCTGCGATTGCTAGAGTGTCAACCACTGTTTGTACAGCGGCCGCCATATCTTCCATAGTGTGCACATACCCAATATGACCAGAAGCGCCGTGTCCCAAAAGGTCAATACAAATGACTCTATGTCGAGATGCAAGTTTACTTTGTATAGCGTCCCACATAGTATGGTTTTCAAGAAAACCGTGAAGCAAAATAATAGGTGTACCAGATCCTGTATCTGTATAAAAAATGGAAGCACCTTTGTGGTTAATGGTCATTAGTTCTATATTGGAGGGCAAATATCAAGCAACCTATGAGAATGACCAAACAAACCTTCATTACAGCCTTTGCGCTGTTCTCTCTTTTTTTTGGCGCAGGTAACTTAATTTTACCTCCATTCTTAGGCTATAATGCCGGCAGCTCTTGGTGGTTAGTACTTTTAGGTTTTATTGTATCTGCAGTTGTGATACCTATACTCGCCATCTATGGGCACGCTAGATTGCAAGGTACAATGCTAGACTTTGCAAAAAAGGTATCGCCACTATTTGCTTTATTATATGGTATAATTGTTTATGCTATCTCTATTGCTTTACCAGCGCCTCGCACCGCATCTGTGACCTATGAGATGGCTATACAGCCATATTTTGACATTTCTAGTTTAACCTTAAGTAGCCTCTATTTTATTCTTGTCTTAGTTTTTGTGCTCAATAGGTCAAAAATGATGGACATTGTAGGTAAGTATCTCACTCCAGCTATATTAATTATTCTAGCTATTGTAATAGGTGTAGGTCTTTTTGGAGAATATGAGCCTATGCGCGCTTCTATTTTTGACAATACAATTACGAGCGGTATACTTGAAGGTTATCAAACTTTTGATGCTATAGGCGGTGTTGTAGTAGGAGGTGTAATTGTCATATCATTAGGATTTAAAAATAGCACCCCTACCGAAAATAAGAGAATCATCACACAAGGAGGAATCATTGCTGGCTTAGGATTGTTATTTATTTATGGCGGCCTTATCTATCTAGGTGCTTTGCGTAGCGGAGGTGCAGAAGTGACAGATCGCACGGCTTTATTATCTATGCTTAGTGTAGACACACTAGGAGCCGTGGGTAGTAGAGTACTTGCAGTATTAGTTAGTCTTGCCTGTTTTACAACGGCAGTAGGTATTGTGACAGGTACATCAGATTTTGTCAAAGGGATTTTTAATAATTCGCAACTTGCATATAACATAACTGCGGTACTAGGTTGTGTGCTGGGTGTGGTAATGGGACAGCTAGATGTAATGTCTATTATTGCCGTAGCCGTACCTGCACTTATGTTTATTTACCCTATAACCATTGTGTTGATTATACTCAATGCCTTACCAGATAAATGGACAACGGTACTTGTGTTTAGGTCTGTAGTGATTGCGACTATTTTATTTAGCGCGCCAGATTTCTGGGCATCATTAGGCTTCAGTGAGCAAATGAAGGGTATACAAGAATTTATACCCCTAGGCACGGTAAGCTTAGGCTGGTTATTTCCTGCTGTGATAACACTTATTGCGGTAAATGTTTTAACGCTTTCGCGAAAGCGTAGTACTTAAGATTGTAATTTTTTAATGGCAGAAAATGCTCTGTCTACAAGCTCATCTTCTACCAGAATTATAAATTCATTTGTAGTTGAAATTACCTCTTGAAGCGATATACCTTCCCAAGCAAGGCGTTTAAAAATCTGATAATATAAGCCAGCAACAGCTGTATTACCTTGTGGCAATCGTATACTTATAGCCGAAAGGTTGCCTTGAAAATTGAGTATGTTTTCTGTTTTAAAGTGATCTCTTATGTGCGCCTCCTCACTAGCAGAGCTTATGAGTGTGCTCTCGTGTATACCGCGTGTAAACGTGTAAAAAACCTGCTGGTTTGTAGCGATGGTACTAAGTATCTGAGCGTGATTTTGGATAAGAGTTCCAGAGTTTTGAAATGTAAAAACGATTAGTTTTGATCGTACCGTGATATCACCTAGACCATTAAGGACCTCCTTGAGTCGTAATGATTTTTGAGTATCTGTAGGAGAAGCATATCGTCTCAACGCCATAAGTATAGCGCCGTCTTTTACAGGCTTTTTAAGCATCTTAGACACTAGCGGATTTAAGTTTTCGGCTAGTGCGGCATAGTTTATTATCTTTTGAGATAATGCTTCTTCTAGGTAGGGCTGCTTTGCAATAATGGCCGCTACGCAATCTGATATTGTATTCAAATCGTTATATAATTAACATTTTGTTCAAAATTAGTCTATTTTCTTCATTTATGCGGTTAGAATGAGTCACAGAAATACATTTGTATAAAAATGTAACCTATGCAAGTATTAAAATTTGGAGGAACCTCAGTAGGATCTATAGAAAATATGGTGTCTGTACGTCATATCATAGACTCACCACAACCTAAAATTGTTGTACTATCTGCAATGTCTGGTACTACAAATGCTCTTGTTGCCATAGCAACTGCAGCACGAGAAGGTGACGTAGCTACAGCACATAAAACAAGAGGAGATTTACAATCTAGATATGATGATGTTATTGAGCAGTTGTTTACAGATAAACATATTAAATCTCTAGTTATAGGGTATGTAGATGAGGTGTTTGCAGAGGTAGAGAGAATCACGGTAGAGAAGGAGATCACCTTGCAAATGGAAGAAGCTATTGTCGCTCAAGGTGAGTTGCTATCTACATTTATATTTTGTCACTTTTTACAACAAGAAGGGCTTAGTGCTGCTTTATTACCAGCATTAGAGTTTATGAGAATAGATAAGGATAATGAGCCAGACCAGTTTTATATACGTCAAAATCTTGAGCGCGTGATAGAAAATGCGGGTCAGCATACCATTTACATCACACAGGGCTTTATATGTCGCAACTATAGTGGTGAGATATCAAACCTGCAAAGAGGAGGAAGCGATTATACAGCAACTATTGTAGGTGCTGCAATTGAGTCTAGTGAGGTGCAAATCTGGACAGATATAGATGGTTTTCATAACAACGACCCGCGGTTTGTAGAGGAGACAAAAGCAATAGGTGCCCTTTGTTATGATGAGGCAGCAGAGCTCGCTTACTTTGGTGCAAAAATATTACACCCTCAGACTGTACAGCCCTTGCGAGAAGCGCGCATCCCATTACGTTTAAAAAATACAATGGAGCCAGATGCATCTGGTACTGTAATAACACACAAGTCGCAAGGTGAGGGAATTAAAGCAATAGCTGCCAAAGATGGTATAACCGCACTTAAAATAAAGTCGAGCAAAATGTTACTCGCCCACGGTTTTTTAAGCAAAGTGTTTGACGTATTTGCACGCTACGAGACATCAATAGATATGATTACCACATCAGAAATCGCAGTGTCACTTACCATAGATGACACGAGTAATCTTGATGCTATTTTAACTGAGCTTGTTCAATTCTCACAAGTTGTGGTAGATGATAAGCAAAGTATTATATGCTTAGTGGGTAATGCGGTAAACCGTCATCCAGATACGCATAAACTTTTTCAAGTACTGCAAGATGTTCAAGTGCGTATGATTTCCTTTGGAGGGAGTGACCATAACATATCTATACTAGTTGCCACAGAAGATAAAAAACGAGCACTTTCTTTATTACAAGAATATATGTTTGCAACCCCAGTTGCTTAATTAGAGAATCTAATAAAAACAAAAGCCCATCATTTATAAAAATGATGGGCTTTTTATATGATGTTACTAGCGTGTCTAGCTATTCATTAAATCTTCTATTTCTTGTACCGTGATAGGGATATCACGCATAAGATTAAAAGGCTCGCCAGACTCTTGGATAACCACATCATCCTCTAGTCTAATCCCAAAACCTTCATCTGGAATGTAAATTCCTGGCTCTACGGTAAAGACTTGATTTGCCTGCATAGGTTCGTGTAGTAAACCATAGTCGTGCGTGTCAAGACCTATGTGGTGAGAAGTACCGTGCATAAAGTACTTCTTGTATGCTGGCCAGTCTGGGTTTTCATTTTGTACATCTGCCTTGTCTAGTAGTCCTAAGCTTAGTAGCTCAGAAGTCATAATCTTACCTACCTCTACGTGGTATTGCTCCCATAAAGTTCCTGGTACTAGTAGTTTTGTTGCCTCGTCTTTTACTTTTAAAACAGCATTGTAAACAGCTTTTTGTCTATCTGTAAAACGACCACTCACAGGTATGGTGCGCGTCATATCACTAGAGTAATTTGCATACTCTGCACCTACATCCATAAGGATAAGATCTCCAGCTTTGCACTGCTGGTTGTTTTCTATGTAGTGTAGCACGTTTGCATTATTTCCAGAAGCAATAATAGGTGTGTATGCAAACTTTTTAGAACGGTTTCTTAAAAACTCGTGTATATATTCTGCTTCAATCTCATATTCCCATACCCCAGGTTTTACAAATCCAAGCACACGACGGAAACCTTTATTAGTAATATCACAAGCCTTTTGCATAAGGTCTAGCTCTATTTGATCTTTTACAGAGCGCAGGCGTTGTAAGATAGGGTTGCTCTTTGCTACACTGTGAGCAGGGTACTTTGCTTTCCACCATTTTGTAAAGCGATCTTCACGAGTCTCTGTCTCAACACTTGCTCTGTAGTGCTCATTAGTATTTACATATACCGTCTCTGCATAGGTCATAAGTTCTGCAAATACTTTTTCTAGGTCTTGCAGCCAGAGTACCGTTTTAACTCCAGAAGTAGCTGTGGCTTTTTCTTTGGTAAGTTTTTCACCTTCCCAGACAGCAATATGATCATTTGTTTCTCTTACAAAAAGAATCTCGCGATACTTCTCTTTTGGACAGTCCGGAAACATAACAAGTACAGACTCTTCTTGGTCTACACCACTTAAGTAAAAAATATCACGGTGTTGCTCAAAAGGGAGTGTGCTATCTGCACTCACGGGGTAAATGTCATTACTATTAAAAACGGCTAGACTATTTGGCTTCATTTGTGCCATAAAGTTTTTGCGGTTTTTTATAAAAAGTGCGTTGTCTATAAGGTCGTATTTCATTGTAGCTCTTGATTAGAATGTAAAAATACAAATTTGGGTACGCTTTCGCGAAAGCGTAACAACTCATAACCCCAAAAAAGGACTTCTACTTGTTAAACTAAATCCAAAAGTTTTCTTAAAATAAGTCCTTTGCGTATTTTCATTGCCTTATAAAATCCAAACCAAATGAACATACGTTACTTTCTAGCATCTGGAGCGCTGCTTTTTGCGCTTGCAAATGGAAACTCACAGCAAGCTGCATCTACAACGCAACAACAAGAGCAGGCTGTTAAAGAAAAAATGCTAGCAGCTCAAAATAGTCTTGTAAAAAATATTCCTTTTGAAAACATAGGTCCTTCTATTATGAGTGGCCGTGTGGTAGATCTAGCTATTAATCCAGATATGCCATCAGAGTTTTATGTAGGTTATGCTTCTGGAGGGTTGTGGTATACTAATAATAATGGGACCACATTTACCCCAGTGATGGATAATGCTCCTACACAAAACGTAGGAGAAGTAACAGTGCACTGGCCTAGTAATACTATCTGGGTAGGTACGGGAGAAAATAATGCATCGCGCTCTAGTTATGCAGGGATAGGTCTTCTCAAATCTACAGATGGTGGCAAGACTTGGAAAAATATGGGTCTTACAGACTCGCACCATATAGGGCGCATCCTTATTAATCCAGAAAATCCAGATGAGGTTGTGGTAGGTGCTGTAGGACACTTATACTCAAAAAATGAAGAACGTGGAGTTTATAAAACTACAGATGGTGGCCTCACCTGGAAAAAGACGCTGTATGTAGATGATGCCTCTGGTATCATTGATATAGATAATGATCCAAATGATTTTAACCTGATGTATGCCTCTTCTTGGGAGAAGGATAGAAAGGCGTGGAATTTTGAAGGCTCTGGTAGTGGCTCTGGTATTTACAAGAGTACAGATGCTGGTGACACTTGGACAAAGTTATATAGCTTTCCTGCTGGTAAGGGAGTAGGTCGTATAGGCCTTGCAGTGTATGATAAAAACACGGTGTATGCTGTGCACGATAGCCAGTTTAGAAGAGAAGAGGGTAAGAAAAGACCACAAAAATCTGATGCTTTATACAAAGATGATTTTAAAACAATGAGTGTTGCTCAGTTTTTAAGTTTAGATAACAAGCGACTCGATAACTTTTTAAAGTCTAACGGCTTTCAAGAAAAGTACAGAGCTGCAAATGTAAAATCTATAGTGAGACAAGGTGATGCTGTACCTGCAGATATCGCAACCTATTTACAAACGGCAAACACACAGCTTTTTGACACACCTGTAGTAGGAGCAGAGGTATATAGATCTAATGATGGAGGGAAGACCTGGAAAAAAACACATAAAGGATACATAG
>Ga0209295_1000551_pt1 | contig 16800 bp, 14 predicted proteins | sample Porto_5metaG_FD_187428 | JGI IMG/M metagenome (GOLD analysis project Ga0209295, IMG submission 187428) | Marine algal microbial communities from Porto, Portugal - Porto_5 metaG (SPAdes) (version 2) | ecosystem: Host-associated > Algae > Red algae > Unclassified | place: Portugal: Porto... | reverse complement strand
TAATTTTTTCTTCTAAAGAATTCAAAAAATCGTTGCATAGCCATAGCTACGGAACTATTTTTTGTGTTTTTTAGAAGGGAAAAGAACAAGCATAATGGGGCAAGTTATTTATTTTCTTTCACTAGACTTTATTTAGAAAAATTTTGTATGCAGCTAACTTTGTCTTTTTCCGATACTCTTCACCTATTTTTCGCCCCGTACCGTAGGGTATGCGGCTCAAAATGAGGCTCGATTATCGAAAAAATCAGGGAGAACGAAAAGTCGTTTTAATAATGCGTAAAACGTTGATTATTAGAACCAATTTTACGAAGCGATTTTTTACATTTTTTCATTAAAAATGGATAAAACCCTTTAAAGTCAAGGGTTTTGTCATATTATAAAAATGACTTTTCGTTCCCCCTGTCGAAAAAATACAAAAGTTCCATGCATACAAAATATTCCTAAATAGAGTCTATTTTATCATTACTTATGCAAAAAAAAATGCGTCAATCCTCCTCATGCCACCTTGCCCCATATTGATCCACCAAAATATCGTCGTAGTGGTCGGCTTTATCAAATAGATTTTTAAAGAGTTTTTGCCCGGTTTCTTCATTTAGGTAGCGGTCGTACATGAGTAGTGAAAGGATGATATTTTGTTTGCTGATACTAAAACCCATATTTTGGATGAGGTGGTTTTGGCGCAGAAGATATTCGTATACTGCCTTGATATTTTGCTTGGGCAATTTGCAGAGAACGGCGTCGGCGACAAGCAGACCGTTTTTGACATTATAGGCTATACGAATCTTTGCACTGCCTTGTTCGATTTCCCAAAAATTTGGTCCGCGACGCGAAAGGCGTACATCGTGTCCGGCATTTTTGACGATATTTTCGACGATATGCGGAATGCCCGTAGGCTCATAATCGTCTAGTTCGGTGATGAGTTTTATCTTGGCACCGCAGTGGGGGCAGTAGCCTTCATCCACGGTATCCTCAAATACCAAATTGGAACAGGAAGTACAGCGTCCGCCTTTTTTGCCGTGATTATCTTTGTATTCTTTCAGTACATCAGCAAGGTAATTTGAGGGCAAAGCAAAGCCTAAATTATTGCTATCGCGAAAAATAAAGGTATTGACCCCGATGACCTCGCCTTTGTCATTGACGAGCGGACCGCCGCTATTGCCGGGATTTATGGCTGCATCAATCTGGATATAACTCAAATCTGCGTGTTCGATATGCCGCGAAGAATTAGAAACGATGCCTTGCGTAGTCGTATATTTTAAGCCCATCGGATGCCCGATAGCGATGACCGGGTCGCCATCCGTCACTTTTTCGGCAGCCAATTTCGCTCTTTTCATTTCGTGGTCGGCAGGCAGCTCCAAAAAAGCCAAATCGTGTACCGGATCGACAAACAAAACGTTTACAAGCGTTTTTTCTACGGCATTGCCATCTATCACAACTTCCTTGCTCCCGCGTACTACATGTTCGTTGGTGACAATCAAATTATGTTTTGCCAGATAAAAGCCCGTCCCCGTACTCAAAGGCGTCGCTATCTGTACTACAATGTCTTTATATTTATCTATTATTTCTCGCATGGGCAATGCTTAAATGCTTAAATGATGAAATGCTACAATGATAATGAATGAGTAAATTTTGAGTCTACATTAAGTACAAGAAAATACAATTTTAACGAAATTTAATTTTGTATTTTATTATAAATAATTTCATTAAAATATTTATATTTAAAATAAATTGAATTTATACTTCTAAAAATGAATTAGTTAAAAATTAATAAATAACTTAATAAGTATTTGTTATTTTAATTTAAAAATAAAATTTCATCTTTTTCGAATACTCATACTTATTAAGGTAGACTCAATTTTAAATGAATTAATTTACTCTTTCGGTGTTAGGTCTAAATCTTTGACCATTAGTAGGTACGATCTTGCAAATTCGGGGAGGCTATCATATTTTAGTTTGGAGGTGTTTGGGGCGAGTTTTGGGTAGCGTTCTTTATTAGTTTTTGCGATGGTATTGATTTCTCTTTTGATGCCCGATTTATCGAATTTTTGTGTTTCGCTATCGTAATAAGTATCCGTAAAACCGAGTTCTTTAAAGTAGTCGGATTCGAGAATTTCGAATAGGAAATGAAGGTATTCGCGGTCGGGTTGTGGCACATGAAAATAAAACAAAAAATGCCCCGTGACAAAACCCGGAATCGCTTTGGCGAGGTCAGAATAATTATTTTGTAAATAATAATCCATCGCTGGCATTTCCGCTTCTATCATGGCGGCGAGTTGCGAATGTTGGGCGGGTGCTGTGATGGAAAATGTGGCGGGTACGCGATACATTTCTTTATAAAATTCGGCTTCGGGGCGTTCCATCATTTCCTTGATGGACTTGATGACCGTCTGTGCTTTATCTTGCGGCGAGCGTCCGTCGGCAGAAAAAAAAGTATGGTGGGCTTTTTCCATCGTCTCCGTCATCACACCTTCGGGGACTACGAGGTAATCCATTTTATAGACCAAATGCAAGAGTAAATAATTGACGCCGATTTTGAATTTATTGGGGTCGAGTTCGTCGATTTGCTTAAATACCTCGTCCGTCCATTTTTTGATGTATTTGTATTTGACGGCTTTTTGTGCCTCCGGCAATTCGATGATATGCCCCGTATCTATTGGGTGCAACATTTCAAATTCGTCTGCCAAAAGGTCGTCCTGTTTGTCGGCTTTCGTAGAAAGCTCCTTGAGGGCTGCGTAGATTTTGTATGGCGAAGCATCCATGAGGTAGGATGAAAAGGTCATGCAAATATTGTTCTCATCATCAAGTGAAAGACGAGCGTAGTTGAGGGCATAATTTTGCTCCAACAAACGGCGCATAAAACCGACATTGAGTCGCTCAGAACGCACAATTTTTGTCGTCGCTACAAACTGTTTGTCATCGGCATAACCCACGACTTTTTTTGAACCTTGTAGTAGTTCGAAAGTCAGTTTGCCGTTTTCCTCTGCGGAAATGACGCTATTTTGCCGATTCGCTTTTAGGTATTGAAAAAAAGTCGTGAACGATGCGGCGTAATTTTCCGCTTCGTATTCAGCGACCGATTTTTTCCAAAAACCCTGCTGCTCCTTGCTTACATAGCTGTCGTTATATCTGCCAAATTGTATATCTGGCTGTTCTTCTGTTTTGGCACCGCCAAACCACCTGTCGAAAAGTCCCATAATTTTGAAAATTCCAAATGCTAAAATTTCAAATTCCAAGGGGTTGGATTGTTTTATTACTATGTTGTTTTATGGTTCAAAGGTGTTTTTTGCTGCGCAAAAACGTCATAACAATAAAGCAATAAAATAATGGCAGTGGCTTTGCCACGCTGGTCGGAATTTGAAACTTATATTTTGGTGTTTTTTAATTTGAAGTGCAAAATAAGAAATCTACTTGTTTTTTCACAGTGAATAGAATGGATTGTTTGAGAGGGGTCTATATTGTGCGGTAAAAAGAAGGGATTTTCTACTTGGTAAGCGGTAAAGCAATTAACGGAATTTATCAAAAGAGATGGTTTTTTGGCAAAACCTCTAGTTGCTCGTTTTTTGCTCCGTCATGCGTGGGAACAAGCGTAAGGGATAGGAGGTGTTGTTTGAACGTAACGGAGCGATAGCGAGAGTGGAGAGAGTGCCGGATAGCCCGGCCCCCGACTGATAAGGAGGGGGATACGCCCTAATTACAATACGAGAATACGAGAATGCGAGAATGCTTAAGGGCATGAAATTTTAGTGCCAACGCCCTCTTAGTGAAAGAAAATCAATAATTTAACTTGAACTTGCCGCTTGTAACTGGACTTTGGACATTGGGTAACTGGGTAATTAGATAATTAGGCTAACGAAAGCATAATTCGCTATTTATCAGCATAATAAAAATTGTAATTAAAGTTAATTTAAAATAAAATGCAAATTAGCGTAAATTATTGATAATGAGCAATTTACCTAATGTCCAAAGTCCAGTTATCTAAGACCCGATGTACAATCTTGTTCCGCGTCTCAATTTTCGATAATCTTTAATATTATTCAGTCGAATAATGTCTTTCACGGTCACGCCGGGATAGCGTGAGGCAATGACGGACAAATTATCACCGCGTTTCATTTCATAAATCACGACTTCTTTTTCTTCATCGCCTACTTTTATTTTGACTTTTTCGCGTTCGCCTGTTGGCGTTTCTATGCGGTCGTTGACGTATTTTACTTTTTTCTTGGGTGTGGTGCGTCTTGCTTTTTTTGTCGTCACGATAGGCATCGGCGGCGGTGCGCTCGCTATCGAAGGCGTGTTTTGATTTGCAGCGGGTGGTGTATAAATATTCACCGAAGGCGTGTATATTGTCGCAACAGTCGGAGTTGCGCTATAATCGCCGCGCCAGACGGCCATGCCCATACGCGGTAGCGTGAGGGTGTAGCCTTTGCTATTGTCGGGAATGTATTTTTTCTTATAACTCGGATTCAAATATTCGACTTGGTACATGGGCGTACCGCTCATTTCGCTGATACTTTTGAAGGTCAATTTATTGTAAACCGTCACCGTTTCTACATCTTGATAGGCGGCTTCCGGATATAGCGGATTGAGCTGGTGTAGATGATAATAATTCATCATGTAAGTCGAACCAATAAATAAAGGCACGTAGCTACGCGTTTCTCTTGGCAGGTATTTATACACCTTCCAAACATCGCGAGTGCCTGATTTTTTGATGGCACTATTGACCCTGCCCGGACCGCAATTGTACGCTGCAATGACCAACATCCAATCGCCAAATCGACTGTGCAACTTTGCCAAAAAACGTGCCGCCGAATCGCTTGCCAGATATGGATCGTGCCGTTCATCTACTTCACTATTAATCTTTAAGCCATATTGTTTGCCGGTAGAGGAAATAAATTGCCACAAGCCAGCCGCACCAGCCGGAGATTTTGCCGTAGGCTTTAAGGCTGACTCAATCACCGCAAGATAGCGCAGTTCTTTTGGTACACCATGCCGCTCAAGTGCTGCTTCAAAAATCGGAAAATACACCGATTGCAAGCCCAAGACGCTCTCTGAGGTGTTGCGATGAATGACCGTATAGGCTTCGATGCCACTACGCACATGCTTATTGTAGGTAAAGTTGAGCAAGTCGGCGTTTGAAAGGGACATGACGCGCTCCTTATACTCTTGGTCGGTATAGGTCGGTGGGGAAAATTCTATATAGTTGACGCCCTGCGCCTTGGAGGCTTTTACATTCCCCAATAAGACGGCAAGATTCGCCGGAGCGAGTACTAAAAATAGGAAAGAAAACATTATCAAAAATAAAGCTTTCAATTTCATAGCAAGGTATTTCGTGAATAAATATCCGGTCAAAAAACCGCAAATTTCAAATGGTTTTTACTTAAGGGAAGACAGACATCCTTGTCTGTACTTCGTACTACGAACAAATACGTATTTAAACGTAAATTGTTTCGGTTTATATGTTTTATTTATTTTATAAAAAAATAAACACTGACAATCAATGAATTAAAATATTTAAAATTCATTCATTAAGTAACGAATAAATAATAACTTCACGATTTGGACGGATTCTTTTACCCTTATTTTCCTCCTTAAAAACAGTCATTTATCCAGATAAACTCCCGCTTTCAAGAAGAAAACTAAGGATAAAATAACCTCGTCGAAATCATAAACTTATTATTTGCTCGTTACTAAGTAGTAAGTGAAAGAAAATAAATAAGAACGCACTAAATTATTTCTCTCAAAACATAATTTGAGAATGACAATAAATCCGCTTCGCGGAAATGTGCTGCCATTAATTGTATGCCTATCGGCAAATTACTTTCATGTGTGCCGAGTGGTAGATTTATCGCCGGAATACCTGCCATATTTGCTTGTACGGTGTATATATCTGCTAAGTACATGGCTACCGGGTCGCTCGTTTTTTCGCCCAAATCAAATGCCGGGGTAGGACTCGTTGGCATCAAAATAAAATCATAATCCGCGAAGATTTCGAGCGTTTTATCTTGTATCAATCGACGTACTTTTTGCGCTTTCGAGTAGTAGGCATCGTAATATCCCGCACTCAGAACGAAAGTTCCCAACATAATCCGCCGCTTCACTTCCTTACTAAAGCCTTCGGTGCGCGACATTTCGTAAGTCTCCTGCAAATTTCGTGCATCAGGGTGACGATAGCCGTAACGAATGCCATCATACCGCGACAAATTCGATGAAGCCTCCGCCGTTGTCAGTACATAATATGCCGGAATAATATAATCCAAATACGGAAAATCAACCGCTTTTACTGTATGCCCGTCTGCTTTCAACCGTTCTATCAAATCGAGCGTTTGCTGTCGAATATCCGCATCAATACTCGTGTGATTGACCGCCGTATCGAAATATGCTATTTTCTTTTTTTCTGTAAAATCTCCTTTTAAAACCGCCTCGTAATCAGGCACTTCTTGTCGGCTCGACGTGCTATCCATCTCATCTTCGCCAGCCATCACTTCCAGTAGACACGCCACATCGTCAATACTTCTACTCAATACCCCGATTTGGTCAAAAGACGAGGCATAAGCTAATAAGCCGTAACGCGAAATGCGCCCATAGGTAGGCTTCATGCCCACCACACCGCAAAACGCTGCCGGTTGGCGCACCGAGCCGCCCGTATCTGAACCGAGTGCCGCAAGACAAGTATCTGCTTGCACCGCTACCGCCGCACCACCCGAGGAGCCGCCGGGTACTTTGCTAGGGTCAGCCGCATTGAGTGTTGGTCCGTAAATGGAATTTTCATTGGTCGAACCCATCGCAAATTGGTCGCAATTCGTGCGTCCAATGATGATCGCGTCTTCTGCCAGAATACGCTCCACCGCAGTCGCAGAATACAGCGATTCAAAGCCTTTGAGTATCTTCGAGGCAGCCGTTACGCCCTTGCCTGCCTGACAAATCACGTCTTTTATTGACACGACCATGCCAAACAGTTTGCCCAAATCAACTTGCGACTTGATTTTTTCGTCCAATTCGGCAGCCCTTTGGCGTGCTTCATCTGCATACACTTCTATGTAGATGTTGAGGGACGCCGTCGCCTCAATGTTTTTCAAGTAATTTTCCACGCTAGCCAAAACAGTTGTTTTGCCTACCAGTAGATCGGCTTGAAGCCCACGAAGTGTTTGAGTATTTTTTAACATTTGTTTTTAAACAAGGCAACAAAAATAGTCTTTTAATTGAATACGATGCCTAAATGAACCTTAAAATTTTTCCAAAATCATAAAAACACTGTATAAAACACTATAAAAAATAAATGGTTCTTTGACAAATGTAGTAATTATTATCAGGAACAAAACAAATATTCCAAATATCCGGTCTCGCGCTTAAAACTCGCTGAAGGACAGCGTGGAAATAATGAAAAACAACCGCCATTCCACATTGGGTTGCGGAATGACGGTTAGTTTTTAAATTTTGTTTTTTGTTTTGCATTGGCTTGAGTGCTTGGCAGGTTGTGTCGTATGAAGGCTTATTTATTGTGTGTAGTTTTTATTCGGTTCATGTTTATTTTTTCAATTATTATTCCACCAATAAAAACAAACAATGCTATAATTAAAGAAAAAATCAGTCCAGTTATCGATGAGAAATTTCGTCCTGTGTCAGATGTCAATTTTCGCATCGCCTCATTTTGTTCGGTAGTAATTTCTTCTCCGCTAAAAAATCCGTCTCCATTCAAATCAAATTTTTGTAGAGCCAATTCTAATGAAATGTCAGAATAAGTTGCTTCTCCGACAATTAGAAGATAAATTCCGAAAAATATTGTTGTGCTTATCCAAAACCATTTCCATTTTCCATTCGCGAATAACTTTTTCCTTTTCAGAGTTATTATTCCCAAAATCAGAAACGAAATCAAGCTTGGAATTATTAAGTGATATGGTAAATTTATTTCGTTCATTTATTTCAGTTCGGTTTTGTCAAATTACACACAACTTAAAAATACACGATTGCGTATATTTTTCATTCAAATACCTGAAATTACTATAAAAAGCTGAAAACTGAAACAACCGTCATTCTACATTGAGTTGCGGAATGACGGTTGTTTTTAATTTTTTTGTTTTGTATTGGCTGTAGTGCTTGGCACATTGTGCCGCATGAAGGGTTATTTATTCGCTACTGGCTCTCTTCTTTCAATTCGTTCGGTATGTATTAATTGACTTTGCTGTAATCTTCTGTTTTTGATTAAAATTCTGAAGTATGGACATTTGCCATTTATTGACAAATCCTTTTCGTCATTTCCTTTTCTGAATTTTATGATTTCAAATTGATTAGGATTGAATTTGTGCAAAAATGTTATTGGAACTCCCATAAAACCTTCATAGTCTTTAGGTATATCTTTTGTTTTGTTTACATTAATTCCATCATAGTTGTCATAATTAGGATATTCACTTTCGTTCCCATAATATGTTTTTGATAGGGGTATATCTTCGTTTCGTATAGGGGTTTCTAAATTTGTTAGCCACAAACAATTATTCGGAGATACTATTCTATTTCCAGATTCATCAATTCTTGCTTCTGTACCATAAAGTTCATAATGCTCAGGAACTATGAAACCTGAAATCCCCCTTCCTAAATTAATCCCTAACCACGCTTTGTTTTCTTTTATTAACTTAAATATTTCCTTATACGTGATAGCGTTTATATTCCCAATTATTAAAAACTTTTTATCGTATTTAATTAATTGGGCAACATGTTCTCGGAATAATGAAAATGGAGGATTAGTCACAACTATGTCAGACTGTTTTAAAAGTTCGATACTTTCTTTACTCCTAAAATCTCCATCTCTCTCGAAATGAACTATATCAATTTCATCTTTATTGGATGCGCTACTTTTAACTTTCTCACCTTCATATTCATAGTAAAATCCACTTTCAGTTTTTTCGCTATTGAATAAATCTAACTCTTGTTTTCTGTAACAAGCCGATATTAATTTTTTTAGTCCTAATTGTTCGAAGTTAGAAGAAAAATATTTGAAAAAATTACTAACTCTTGGGTCATCACAATTGCAGTAAACTACTTTGTCTTTGAATTGATTTTTATAATGTTTTAACTCACTTTCAATGTCTGAAAGTTGTGTGTAAAATTCATCACTTTTTGATTTCTTGGCTTTTTGTAGTAATTTATTGCTTGCTTTCCTTGCCATAATTAACTCACATTGTTTAGAGTAGAAACAGATATTAATTATTTTGCTTTGGTTATCTGATTGAAAATATCACTTCCTAACACTTTAAGAGAGGTTTTTGAAATATCAACTATAATATCAAACATTTCAACCTTATCCCATTTTTCTCCGTTTCCTTGGATGTAAATAGAAGTTGCTTGAAGCATAATCGTCTTATCTTTATGTTTGACAAATTTATTCTTACACAAATTGGTGTTTATTGGCATTCCATAATTTGCAGAAGTCAATCTGTCTAAGCGATTTAACATTCCTGAATTGTATTCAAGTGTGACAACTCTCCCGTCTGGTCTTTTGATTAAAAGTGTTTCTGTCAAAAAGTTTGAACCTTCAAGAAATAGAACATACGGAAAGTGAGATTCAGACAACATAAAGTTAGCCACTTCTGATATATTTTTATGTGACCTTTCTATTGCATTGCCGGCAGCCATCAAATCTTGATTATTCTTCTTTCCTACCAATTTACCAATTTTGATATTTTCAATGTCTTTCCCCTGATGTTTAGCTTCGGAGACTAAAACAATTCTCCAATTATCGTTATCGTCTTTTACCTCAATTATTCCACCATCAGGCTTGATACTTGAATTTGACACAAAAAGGGTTTGTCCTAATTCCGGGTCAATTTTCTTTAACGCTTCATTGATTTCCTCTTTTCTTATATTCTTTCTGTATCGAAAGGATAATTGTAGAAACTCTTTTTCAAGTTGTTCAATAACCAGTTTTGATATTTCTCCAACAGTTAAATCATGCAATTTAGCTTTATTACCAAATATACCTACCACGCCTTTCGACTTTTTATGTTGATTTGTTAGCCTTTTTGATTGATTCTTTTTTGCCATATTCTTTTTACTATTTCAGCACCCTGCAAATTTACCAAAAATGGGCTTCTTTTTTTCTTTTTCTGCTTGCAGCGAACTTAAACACACACACTACGTATTATTTCCCATTCAAATGCCTAAAATTACTATAAAAAGCTGAAAACTGAAACAACCGCCATCCCACATTGAGTTGCGGAATGACGGTTGGTTTTGAATCTGTTTTTTGTCTTGCACTGAAGCCTTATTTATTCGCTGCTGCGTTAATTTTTCTTCTTTTTGTCAATCAATTTAATTTCATCTTCAAGATTTTCAAGACTCTTAATCTTTTCTGCTAATTTCCTTTTCTCTTTGTATTTTTCGTATTCTGTTGCTGCTATTTCATCTGCCATTTTTTTGCGAACTCTCCCTGCATGTTCTAAAATCTCTCGGTCATTGATTGTCAATATATCGTTCAGCTTCTTTATCCAATCTTTCATATACATTGGTTTTTTCGCTTGTGCTTGCGCCTCTGCAAAAGCCAAATACTGTTCTACAAGTAAATTCAATTGTTTCAATTCATCTTCTGATAAATAATTCTTGGCAATCGTAATATCTGCTTTCCTTATTTTTTCACCTCTCCATGTGGTCAATCCCATATTTTGTTTTCCTGCACTTACCCGTTTTTTTATCAACTCAGCCGCTGTATGTTGGTGAACCGCCCAATGTAATTTATTTTGCACTGTTGCATAAAAATCTTTGCTTAAATCGGCATGAGTATCATAATCAATACTTGTTGTATAAATATCTTTGACCTTCTGATAAAATAACTTCTCTGAACTTCGGATATCTCGAATCCTCTCTAAAAGTTCATCGAAATAATTCATTTGATTGCCCGATTTCAACCTTTCATCATCTAAAACAAATCCTTTTATTAGAAATTCTTTGAGTTGCTGGGTTGCCCAAATTCTGAACTGAGTTCCTCGATGCGACTTAACCCTGTATCCTACGGAAATAATTACATCTAAATTGTAGTATTTTGTTTTATAGTTTTTCCCGTCTTTGGCAGTTGTCAAGTATTCCTTGACAACTGAATCTTCATACAATTCACTCTCCTTGAATATATTTTTAATGTGCAGACTAATATTTTGTTTGGATGTCTGAAAAAGTTCAACCATTTGACTTTGGTTTAGCCATACTGTTTCTCCTTCAAGAATTACCTCTATTTTAGTATGACCTTTTTCAGTTTGGTAAATTAATATCTCACTATCCATTTGCTAATTGGTTTATATTTATGAAGAGCTTATTCAAATCATCATGTGTCAAATCAAACCATTCCCCTCTTACCCTTTTACTATTAAATAATTTATGTAATTTTCTTTCAATGAAGAAAGCTTTTTGTTTTTCAAACTGATGAGTATACAACATATTGATGTCTGGTTTTTGAGACTGTAAAGTTCTCTCTCTTTGTCTGGGTTCTTTTGAAACCCCAATTTTATAAAAGCCTGTAGTGAGTTCGTGCATTAAATATAAGTATGCTTTTTCTCTTTTACTTTTAGAATAATTGAACATTTCTGTAAAAAGCGAAAAATAATCCTTGTCTTCAGATATCATGTTTTTGAAATAGGAATTGACTCTTCTTCTAAATATTATCCCTCGGGTAGAATTAATTTTAAAGCCTAATGAAATAAGAACATCAAAATTATAATGTATAATATTACGTTTGACTTTTCTTTTGCCTTCTAATTGGGTTTTTGCAAAATATTTGGAGGTTGATTTTTCTTCTAATTCACCTGTTTTATAAATATTTTTGATGTGTCTTAGTATCGAAGTTCGGTCTGTCTGGAATAATTCTTCCATTTGGTATTGATTTAACCAAACAGTTTCATTATCTAATATTACTTCAATTTTAGTTTGTCCGTTCTCGGTTTGATAAAGAATAATTTCTCCTTTCATATTTTAAAAATTGCTTTAACATTTGAACTTGTGCAAATCTACACAAGTTGACTTGGTTTTGCAATTTTTTGTTTCTTTTTTTTGCCTCAAACTTCAAAATACACAATTGAGTATATTTTCCATTCAGATGCCTAAAATTACTATAAAAAGCTGAAAAGCACGGTAGGTAGCCGACCATTTTAAGTTGAAATAATAATTTCACATAGATTTAGCAACTTATAAATTTATGAAAATTGCTAAAAGTTGTTATATTTACACAGATTTAGCAATCTATAAATTTCTGAAAGTTGCTAAAAGTAGATTTAATAACACATTCAACAATCATGGCAATTGAATTTATTGGTAGAAAATTGGAAAAAAAGGTTTTAAAAGAGGCGATTGATTCTTCGGAAGCGGAAATGGTAGCCGTAATAGGAAGGCGTAGAATTGGCAAAACATTTTTGATTACTTGTGTTTATGAAAAGCAAATTGTATTTGAAATATCAGGACTGCAAACGGTGTCTTTAGGCGGGCAGTTAAAAAATTTTGCAGCGCAATTGACACAAGTTATCAATCCTGATTTTCCTATTCAAACACCGACCGGCTGGTTTGAGGCATTTCAATTATTGATAAATTACCTTAAACCATTAATGGGCAAAGACAAAAAGGTGGTGTTTTTTGATGAATTGCCGTGGCTGGCAACGGCTAAGTCGGACTTCTTGAGTGCTTTAGCCTATTTCTGGAACAGTTGGGCATCGCGAGAAAATATCGTTGTGGTGATTTGTGGCTCTGCCGCCTCATGGATGATTCAGAAAGTCGTGCATCATAAAGGCGGCTTGCACAATCGCATTACCAAACGAATTTATCTCCAGCCCTTTACCTTAGCGGAAACAGAAAGATACTTGAAAAGTCGGCATATCAATTTTGACCGTTATCAGATTATGCACTTGTATATGGCGATAGGAGGCATTCCGCATTATCTAAAAGAAGTCAGGGCAGCTCGAAGTGTCATTCAAAATATTGATTATCTCTGTTTTTCCAATGCAGGGATTTTAACCGATGAATTTTCAAAATTATATCCCTCTTTATTTGAAAAGGCGGATAATCATATTGCAGTGGTTAGAGCTTTAGCTCAAAAGAGAAAGGGATTGGTGCGGAAGGATATTATTGAAATCACAAAAATCACAAATGGAGGAGGAACCACGAGAGTTTTAGAAGAATTGGAGCAATCCGGATTTATCACTTCTTATCATCCGTTTGGTAAAAAGAAAAAAGAAAAACTGTATCGCTTGACGGATGAATATTCGCTGTTTTATTTACAATTTATAGAGGATAAAGTAAATGCGGGTCCGGGGACTTGGCAGCACCTAAGCCAAAGCGCCGGATATAAAAGTTGGAGTGGCTACACCTTTGAAAGCATCTGTATGAAGCACCTTTTACAAATTAAAAAAGCCTTGGGTATTGCCAGTGTTTATACGATTCCTTACTCCTTTATAAAAAGAGGCACTCCAAATGAAAAGGGGGCGCAGATAGATTTAGTTTTGGATAGGGCAGACGCCGTTATTAATTTAATAGAAATGAAGTTTCATAAGGAAGTTTATAGTCTTTCTAAATCGTATGCAGAACAGCTACATCAAAAAAAGCATGTTTTTCAAAGCATCACTAAAACGAAAAAACACCTCTCTTGGGCGATGATAACCGCGTTTGGTTTTAAGCCTAACACGCATAGTCTGGGGTTAATTGAAAATCATATTACTTTGGATGTCTTGTTTGAAGATATTTCTTTGGATTATTAAGGGAAAAATTTATTAACGGCTGATAAGTCGCTTAAAGTATTGCTCTACAAAAAAAACCGTCATTCCACATTGAGTTGTGGAATGACGGTTGTTTTTTATCGAAAAAAATGAAAATTAAATATTTTCTTCCTCTTCCCTTATGTAAATATCAGCGTATATCAAACAGCTTTCTCCATTTCCTTCATCAATAAAATCCCATTAGAAGAAAGATGCGCTTTTACATGTACCCTTTCCAAAAAATGTTCTTTCACAAGGGTTTGAATCTGTTTGGCGGGCGCGATGAGTGTATGTAAAAAAGGGGTGTTATTATCTTGGATTTTAATTTCATTTTCATTGGCATTGGCGTAGGTAAATAAGCCTATCAACTCAACAGTATTGGTCTTGACTTGATTTTCCTTTCGCCCTTTCACTGTTTCCGATAAGGCGAGTAATTCTTCTTCAATAAATGGAGGAGGAGAACTTGATAAACCTAAAGCGATGAGTTTTTCTGCCTCCGAAAATTGTCCGCTCAACATTGCCAAAGATGCAGCACTTCTGATTAAAATATGTCTTGCCAGGGTATCTTCATCGTCTAATGATGTGTAAAGTGCCGCTTCTTTTTCCAATTGAAATGCCTTGAAATACAGTTCTTTAACATCGGAAGGATTGCCTTTATGTTGAGCAATAAGGGCTTCGTCTGCAAATTCAATGGCTTTAGTATGTATGATGTTGATAACACTCATTTTTTTATAATTTTAGCTTTAGGCTGACTAAATTCGACAACCACAATGTAAACGGGCAATTTCGTATCATCTGTCTTTTTAGCTTGTTTTATTTTTTGGCTAATTCGCATATTGAGCGTGTTACTTTTACTTTCTTTCAAAATACCCGATATTTCCAAACGCCCTTTTATGTTATCTTTTGGTAATGTGTCACTTGTATGTTCACCTATTCCCAACCAATAATCTATACCTGTTCCCTGATAAGCTCTTATAATATGTGTAAAATAAGTATATTTTAATAATATCAAAATAGCCAAAGCGGTTGCGCCAAATTCGGTGGCTTCTTTCACATCGTTCCAACTGTTTAGAACGTCATCAGTAATTTTATCATCCCATTCAACGATTAATATTTCTTCAATTTCGCCTTCTACTTTTAGTTCTACGCCCGATTCATAACCATTCAGATACAAACAAATTGCTGCGGCTTCTGCCAAAAATGCACCAATTTTTTTAGAAACAACAGGAATACCCGTTTTTAATTCATCTAAATCGAGCTTCTTCATACACTAATAACGATAAAAAACATAGAGAAAGTCAAGTTACTAATAAATATTCCAAATATCCAGTCTCGCGCCTAAAACTCGCTGAAGGACAGCATAGAAATCATGAAAAACAACCGTCATTCCACATTGGGTTGCGGAATGACGGTTGCTTTTAAATTTGTTTTTTTGTTTTGCACTGAAGGCTTATTTATTTGAGGCTGCGTTCATTTTTCTTATTTATCCTAATCCCAAAACCTATCTGGCTTGATAAAGAAAACGGTATCAATAAAATGGAGCATCCCTTCCGCTGTCAATACGTTTTCATCGTGCAAATCTTCTATAATCAATCCAAGGTTTAGATTTTCATAATCGTTGCGCCTTTTATTTTCAAAACCGTTGGCAGCCATAAAATCTTTTACTTCTTTCAGACTCGTTATGCTGTCTGCTTTTATATAAGGTTGTTGAACTACTGCGTAAAAAGTATTGTCAGACAAATGAAAACCTAATAGCTGATAAGCTGTATCAGCAAAAAAGTAATTATGCAAGAGTAGATTGTAAAAGTAATCTTCCCACGAAGCATAATATATGGCATCATTTAGCTTGATAACATATTTGCCCCCTGTGATATAAACTTTTTGCTCTGCGCCACTTGCTATAAATCTTTCCTCTGGAATGTTCTCTATTATTAGGTGATTTGATTTCGCAAAGTCAATCAACTCCTTTGTTTCTTGTGCTTTGTTTTGGTGTTTTTCTTCAGCCATTGGACTTGCTCTCTTGCCGCTTCTAAGGTAACTGGCGACTGTCTGGATAAGCGCATCATAGCTTGCGCCGCTCTTTCCCGAAATGAGATTTTGTAATTCATATTTTACTTGTTTTATATTCATTTATCTTTTTGATGAAAGCGAACTTTAAAATACACGAGGTAAAATGAAGTTTACAAATCCTCAATGGCGCAAATTTTCAGGGCTTTAATTCTGGCGAAGTCCTTTTTACTTTGAGTTAAAATGGGCAGCTATTGTAGTTTAATCTCTGAAGGGTAATTCTCGTTCTTTCCTTGTGTTTCTTTGCCATTCTACGGGGTCGTCAATATCCTTGAAGCTGTCGATTTTGACTAATTGCTCTAACCAAAAAACAGGAGATTGCTCTTGCTTGTCCACTTCTAAAATATTAACTTTCAGTCGTTTAGCGAAAGAAAGCAATAATTCTAAATCTTTTTGATTTGATATTTCTAAAACTAATTTTGCCATTTGTTTGATAAAAGTAAATAATAAAATACAAGTTACTAATAAATATTCCAAATATCCAGTCTCGCGCTTAAAACTCGCTGAAGGACAGCGTAGAAATAATGAAAAACAACCGCCATTCCACATTGAGTTGCGGAATGACGGTTGCTTTTAAATTTGTTTTTTGATACTTGATTTTTCTCTGATGAAGAGTTCGAGTATTGGCTTTTTTACTTTTATTATAGTGAACACCTTTTTTCTATTATATTTGAGTTATGAATTTAACTAAAGAATTAATACTGACCAAAATAAGCGAAAAAGGTGAATTACTATTACCTAATCAGAGTGCCTTATCAATACCGATAATTGAGAGAATATATAAAAAAATGTTAAATAAATTAAAATTTCCGCCCATACATGTGTCTTCGGATAATTTGATTGTTGATGGTCATCATAGATATATAAGTTCCTTACTATCAGATTTTGACATAGAAATTGTGTCAAATTATCCAAAACCAAGTGTTGTGAACGATTTTACTTGGAAAACTGTTGAGTTTACGGTTGATGACTGGGATTCACCTTCAAAAATCAACATGTTAAATGCATTGGATGCCCG
>Ga0209295_1000548_pt1 | contig 16973 bp, 2 predicted proteins | sample Porto_5metaG_FD_187428 | JGI IMG/M metagenome (GOLD analysis project Ga0209295, IMG submission 187428) | Marine algal microbial communities from Porto, Portugal - Porto_5 metaG (SPAdes) (version 2) | ecosystem: Host-associated > Algae > Red algae > Unclassified | place: Portugal: Porto... | reverse complement strand
TGAAAAGAGAAATTAGCGAGTTTATTCTGATTTATAGAAAATTCTTGAACATTCGTTTTTCACGCTATCCCTTCCGCCAGCTCCTTCCAAAGGGCAGGGCTGTTAAGTATCAGGAACAAAATAAATGGGTGCATCTCAAAATATCGTATTTTATTTTTTATAAATTAAAAACAAGCATGCTTTAGGGCTAAAAATCAGTTTTTGTTTAGAAATTTAGCCCAAAATCATAAGAAATCGCTTTAAAAATAATTTACACTTTTCAATATGCGACATTTTGAGATGCACCCTAAAGAACTTACTATCATTGCTCCATAGGAGCAAAATATTTTCGTGCGTTTGCCCTTTAGTGATTTTGAATAAGTGAATTTTGAATGAATAAATAATAAGTATCAGGAACGAAATAATAAGTGAAAGAAATTAAATAAATTGTTCCATAATACGCCGTAATTTTTTCTTCTAAGGTTCTACTGAAATAAGGATATTTTTAAATTATTTTATGATAAAAAATATTTATAAATAATTCATTTTTAATAATAAATAAATTACAAAATAATTTTAATTAATTAAAAAATGGCTATATTTCAGTGCGACCTTAGTTAGTGAAAGAAATTAAATAAATTGTTCCATAATGCGCCGTAATTTTTTCTTCTAAAGAATTCAAAAAATCCTTGCATAGCCATAGCTACGGAACTATTTTTTGTGTTTTTTAGAAGGGAAAAGAACAAGCATAATGGGGCAAGTTATTTATTTTCTTTCACTAAGGGAAGAGGAAGAAAATAATCTACCCCAAATGAAGCCGTTATTTTTTTATATGTTTGGCTAAATTTGACGCGCATAGCCGAGCTACACAAGGAGAATTTAGTGAAACATATAAGAAAAAGAACAATTCAGACGGGTAGATTATTTTTTTCGTGTTCCCTTAACCATTTATTGGGCAAAATGTTATATGACCTCATTAGAGGTCGAATATTGGTAGAGTTTTTCAATAAAAATACGTCAAACGAGCCTTTAGGTTCGTAATATGGAGTACCTAAAGGCACTCAAAACAAATTTTCATCCCAAAAAAAGCTACCGATATTTTGCACTTAACAGTGCTGCCCAATTAATGGTCAATTCCGTAAATTTTTGTTACACGGTACTAACTGGACTTTGGACATTAGGTAACTGGGAAATTAGGTAAGGGAAGAGGAAGAAAATAATTTACCCCAAATGAAGCCGTTATTTTTTTTATATGTTTGGCTAAATTTGACGCGCATAGCCGAGCTACGCAAGGAGAATTTAGTGAAACATATAAGAAAAAGAACAATTCAGACGGGTAGATTATTTTTTTCGTATTCCCTAATTAGGCTAACGAAAGCATAATTCGCTATTTATTAGCATAATAAAAATTTTAATAAAGTTAATTTAAAATAAAATGTAAATCAACGTAAATTATTTATAATGAGCGATTTAGCCATCGGGAAGCGCAAAAGAAGCAGCCAAATGGTAAAGTAATTTTTGCCGTGTTATAGATAATTTCGACTTGGTACTTACACTATTTTATACGTTTTTTCATATAATAATACCTTACACTTCTATGCGAAAAAATACTAAAAGTGACATTCATAAATTGTTTTTCGATACAGAAAGACATGATGTAATAGAGTTTTAGCAAAAAACAGTGCCATGTCTTATAAGAAATACTTTACATTTAAAGTGATTGTATTTTTCGCATACAAAAAAAAAAATAGTATTATTGCAACTAATTAAACAAGTATACCATCTAAACCAAAGAAACGCAGCGATTTTCATTCCAAAAGCATTAAACGAGCTTTCTCACTCCTATTTCTGATCATCCATTCCTTGCTGCTATCGAGAAATCGATAAAACACCCTTTTATACGCCTTACTAAAGAATTCAAAATTCTTTAGTAAACATTGTTATATATTGAAAAAGAATCGATTTTACAACAAAAATAATCGTATATTTTTATGTAAAATACGCTGTTTTTCTAACTTTGCACTTTACTACTTAAAATGACCTCAAGTTGCCAACAACTTGAACAACCTAATCTATAATTATGAGAACCTTACATTCTGTGTACACAAGCATATACCAAGTATCCTTTTCCCGACGAATATCTCAAAAATGGCTATTTTTATTCGCCTTTTTTGTCATTACGAGTAGCTTGAACGCCCAACTTGTCATAGAGGGAGAGATTACTGTAGATTGTGCTTGCCCCGCTGACAATGATGCTTTTTTAGACATCACAGTTTCAGGTGGTACTCCCCCTTATACTTACCTTTGGACATTCAATGGCTCGGAAGTCATTTGTAGTCCTCGCGTTGATTTTTCTGACTTGGATGGAATAGGATGCGCCCCATCTCCTGCCGGTCAAGAATGTTCGCCTGATCAGAGTTGCTCCACACCTAGTGATGCCATCAATGCCCAAAATTTTGTCATAGAAGATGCTGTCCTTACAGTGGGTCCGCCTATTGCCGTAGGTGGGGCTTGTATTGATGAAAACACTATCAATGACTCTACACTTGATGGTTTCTTTGCCATACGTACAGGTGTATCCCAACTCGGCAACCCCGGACCAGCCGCCAATGTAACTCGTATATGGACATTTAGCAATCCGGTATGTGATTTACAGATTCTATTGAATGACATTGATGGCGAAGACGCTATTATTGTAAATGGCAAACTCAATGGCGTAACAATCCCGCTCACCTCCAATGATTTTATTATCACCAACACGACACCCGACCCGGCATGTCCTGCATTTGTTGGTGGCAATACGTGGCAATCTCAAAACGGTTGTTCTAGCGCAGACAATACCGATAGAGGCGGTATATTGGTTACTTTCCCCAGTTGCCTCGATGAAATTGAGTTTATTTATTACGATTACACTGGAGGTGCAGGTGCAGGTGGCTCTTACGCAGTGGGTTTTTCCAATATATGCGCAGCTGATTTGCAGTGTATCCAAGGCGGCTTATACCAAGTAGAAGTTACCGATGCCAATGGAGCAGTCAATACTGCCGAATTTAACGTCCCTGACGTGAGTACGCCCTCGGATATTGTTTGTCCTGTCGATATTACCACAACTACCGATGTCGGAGCTTGCGACGCCATAGTAGACTGGATTCCGCCCGTATTGGAAGATGGATGTCCTGTCGAAACATTGGTATGTACACAAGACCCGGGAGATACCTTCCCTATTGGTACGACCACAGTGAGCTGTACGGCTACCGACAATCTCGGCAATATAAGTAATTGTAGTTTCGATATTACGATAAACTATGATTCCAATCCAACCTTGGTTTGCCCAGCCGATATTGCGGTCAATGCAGATGCTGCTTCATGTACCGCGACCTCCGTCACTTGGACGCCACCAAAACTAAGTAATGATTGCGATATTGCGACTTTAACAAGCAATTTTGACCCCGGCGATGATTTTCCTACGGGAATAACGACCGTAAACTATACAGGTACTGATTCCGGCGGAAATACATTTAATTGCAGTTTCGATATTACGGTGACCAATACAGGTCTACCGCTCATTTTGAATTGCCCAAATGATATCACACTCACTACAGGAGCAGGCGAATGTGATGCCACAGCAACATGGACACCACCCACGCCCGACCCGACTTGTGATGCAACTATTACAAGTAGTTCCAATAACCCAGGCGATGTCTTCCCTATCGGAACAACGACCGTAAGCTACATCGTAACGGACAGCAATGGCGCGACAAACACTTGTAATTTTGATGTCACCGTAACATACAATTCCAATCCAACTTTAGATTGTCCCACAGATATTACGGTCAATGCAGAAGTCGGTGACTGTGTGTCGTCCGTCACATGGACGCCGCCAACACTGAGTAATGATTGCGACATTACAACACTAACAAGCAATTTTAATCCAGGCGATAATTTCCCTGCGGGAACAACAACCGTAACCTACACAGGCACCGACCCCGGCGGAAATGTATTCAATTGTAGCTTCGATGTCACCGTTATCAACGACGCAGAAACTATCGTTTTGGAATGTCCTGACGATATTAATTTAGTCCTTGCCGCAGGCGAATGCGATGCCACCGCAACATGGACACCACCCGTACCGGACGCCAATTGTGGCGCGACTATCACCGGCAGCAATTTTAATCCTGGCGACACTTTTCCTATCGGAACAACGACCGTCATTTATACCGCTACAGATATTTCGGGCAATAATTTTGAATGCAGTTTTGATGTCACCGTAGATTACGACGCCACGCCAACTTTGGTTTGTCCCGTAAATATTAGACTCGATGCAGATGCAGGTTCGTGTACCGCGACCTCCGTCAATTGGACACCACCAACACTAAGCAACGATTGTAGTCTCACAACACTAACGGGCAATTTTGACCCAGGTGATGATTTCCCTACGGGAACAACTACCGTAACTTATACAGGCACAGATACAGGCGGAAATACATTTAATTGCAGTTTCGATATAACCATTATCAATACAGGTTTACCTCTAATTTTGAATTGCCCCGACGATATTGATATAGTTGCAGCAGTCGGTCAATGTGACGCCACAGCCACATGGACAGCACCCATTCCCGACCCGACCTGCGATGCGACCATTACAAGCAATTCCAATAATCCAGGCGATACTTTCCCCATCGGAACAACGACCGTAAGCTACATCGTAACGGACAGCAATGGCGCGACAAACACTTGTAATTTTGATGTCACCGTAACATACAATTCCAATCCAACTTTAGATTGTCCCACAGATATTACGGTCAATGCAGAAGTCGGTGACTGTGTGTCGTCCGTCACATGGACGCCGCCAACACTGAGTAATGATTGCGACATTACAACACTAACAAGCAATTTTAATCCAGGCGATAATTTCCCTGCGGGAACAACAACCGTAACCTACACAGGCACCGACCCCGGCGGAAATGTATTCAATTGTAGCTTCGATGTCACCGTTATCAACGACGCAGAAACTATCGTTTTGGAATGTCCTGACGATATTAATTTAGTCCTTGCCGCAGGCGAATGCGATGCCACCGCAACATGGACACCACCCGTACCGGACGCCAATTGTGGCGCGACTATCACCGGCAGCAATTTTAATCCTGGCGACACTTTTCCTATCGGAACAACGACCGTCATTTATACCGCTACAGATATTTCGGGCAATAATTTTGAATGTAGTTTTGATATTACAATAAATTACAACGCCAATCCAACTTTGATTTGTCCTGCCGATGTTTCGGTGGATGCAGACGCGGGTTCGTGTACCGCGACCTCCGTCACTTGGACAGCACCAACACTAAGCAACGATTGTAGTCTCACAACGCTAACGAGCGATTTTGATTCGGGTGATGATTTCCCTACCGGAACAACTACCGTAACCTACACAGGCACAGATACCGGAGGCAATGTATTTGAATGTAGCTTCGATGTAACGGTGACCAATACAGGTACACCTATCATCTTGAATTGCCCTGATGATATTGATTTAGTAGCAAGTGTCGGACAATGTAATGCCACCGCAACATGGACTCCACCAACACCCGACCCGACTTGTGATGCAGTCATTACGAGTAGTTCGCATGATTCGGGGGATACATTTCCCGTAGGGACTACAACAGTAACATACGTAATAACTGACGGCAGTGGCAACACGAATACGTGTAGCTTCGATGTCACCGTAAATTATGATTCCAATCCGGTTCTTGTTTGCCCATTCGATATTACGGTCAATGCAGTTTCAGGTACGTGTAATACCACCGTTGCGTGGATATTGCCGAGCTTGAGCAATAGCTGTAACATCGCCACTTTGGATAGTGATTTTTCTCCAGGAGATGAATTTCCGGTAGGAACAACTACCGTGACTTACACGGCTACGGATGCCGCAGGAAATACATTTGAATGTAGTTTTGATGTAACTATCGTCAATACAGGTGTACCACTAATTCTCAACTGTCCCGATGATGTTAGCGTCAACCTCGCTCCCGATGCATGTGATGCTGCCGTGACTTGGACGCCGCCTATTGCTGACCCAAATTGTGACGCAGTCATTACGAATGCTTCCCACAATCCGGGCGATACTTTCTTCCCGGGAACAACGACCGTCACCTATTTAATCACAGACGGCGCAGGCAATACGAATACCTGTAGTTTCGACATCACGGTCAATTACGATGCCGAACCTACTTTAGTTTGTCCCGCAAATATCAGCATCAATGCAGAGGTCGGTTCTTGTGTTTCGTCAGTAACATGGACACCGCCGACTTTAAGTAATAGTTGTAATATAGCTACGCTAACGAGCAATTTTGACCCAGGTGATAATTTCCCTGCGGGAACTACAACCGTAACTTATACGGCAACTGACCCGGGCGGAAATGTATTTGAATGTAGTTTTGATGTAACCGTTATCAATGACGAAGAAACCACCGTTTTAGACTGCCCGAATGACATTACACTATCCACTACTCCCGGGCAATGTGATGCCATAGTCTCATGGACACCACCTGTACCGGATGCCAATTGTAACGTCACCATCACAGGCAGCACACACGAACCCGGTGACGCATTTCCCATTGGAACAACGACAGTCACCTACTCCGCTACCGACCCATCGGGCAATATATTTGAATGTAGTTTCAACATCACCATAACATATAACTCAACGCCGACTCTGGTTTGTCCTGCCGATATTTCGGTAGATGCAGACGCAGGTTCGTGTACAGCGACTTCCGTCACTTGGACGCCACCGACATTGAGCAATGATTGTGATTTGACGACATTAGAAAGCAATTTTGAACCCGGTGATGATTTCCCTACGGGAATAACGACCGTAATATATACAGCCACAGATGCCGCCGAAAATGTATTTGAATGTAGTTTCGACGTAAGCGTTACCAACAACGGACCGCCAATTATCGTGAATTGTCCTGACAATATTAATGTAAGCACAAATATCGGTGAATGTGATGCCATCGCTGCATGGACACCGCCTACACCAGACGAAAACTGCGACGCACTCATTACAAGTAGCTCGCATGTACCAGGTGACGTATTTCCTATCGGAACAACTACGGTAACATATATTGCTACAGGACCAAACGGCATGACCGCCACCTGTAGCTTCGATGTCACAGTGACTTATGGACAGACACCGACCTTAAATTGCCCACAAAGTATCACATTAGATGCCTTTCCGGGACAATGTACGACCACTATCACATGGACACCACCGACTTTAAATAGTAATTGTGAACTGGTCGAATTGAACAGTGATTTCGAGCCTGGTAGTGCCTTCCCTATTGGTGTGACGACTGTAACCTATACCGCAACCGATGCCGGTGGAAATGTATTTGAATGTGATTTCAATATAACAGTAAATAGCAACGGACCGCCACCCATTACAAATTGTCCTGCCGATATTACGGTAAATACAAATCCCGGTGCCTGTGATGCCATTGCGACATGGACGCCACCTATGGTAGACGAAAATTGTAGCGCAACGGTCACCAGCAACACACACGAACCCGGCGATGTATTTCCTATCGGAACGACAACCGTAACCTACATCATCACAGACGTAAACGGTTTGACGAATACCTGTGAGTTTGATGTTACGGTAAATTACGATTCCAATCCGACCTTAGCTTGCCCAACGGGTGTAACAGTCAATGCAAATCCAGGAGCATGTACCGCCACCGCGACATGGACGCCACCAACGTTGAGCAATGATTGTGAATTGACTACCTTAACAGGTGATTATGCGCCAGGTGATGTATTTTCGATAGGTGTAACGACCGTAACTTACACAGGTACTGATTCCGGTGGAAACGTATTTGAATGTAGTTTTGACGTAACCGTTATTGGTGATAGCGAAACTGCCGTTCTTATTTGCCCGGACGATATTACGATAAGTGTTATTTCGGGGCAATGTGATATTGCAGTTACTTGGGATGAGCCTGTGGTAGATGAAAATTGTGGTGTGACATTAGTGGGCGGTGATTTTTCTTCGGGCGATATATTCCCGATTGGTACAACTACAGTTACCTATACCGTAGAAGACGAGTTGGGAAATACATTTGAATGCAGTTTTGATATTACAGTAAATTATAGCGATGAGCCGAGCTTGGTTTGTCCTGATGATATTACAGTAGATGCCCTTCCGGGTACTTGCTCCTCCCCTGTCTCTTGGGAAACACCGATATTTAGCAGCACTTGCGGATTAGCGACTTTAGTTGGCGATTACGAGTCGGGAGATGCTTTGCCAATCGGTACAACTACCGTAACTTATGTTGGTACAGATAGTGGCGGAAATATATTTGAATGCAGTTTTGATGTAACCGTCAATAGCAATGGATTAGGCAACGTTTTGACTTGTCCTGATGATATTAGTTTAGTCGCTGCTCCGGGAGCTTGTGATGCTGTGGTGACATGGGAACCGCCTGTAATAGATGAAAATTGCGACTTAACGATTACCAGCAGCAGCCACGAATCCGGCGATGTATTTCCTGCCGGAACGACGATAGTAACTTACGTTGCGATTGATGCAGGAGGTACTGAAACGACTTGCAGTTTCGTCATCACAATAGCCTATGAGACTAATCCGACCTTGATTTGTCCTGAAAATATTGAGGTAGAAACAGCCGCAGGAGAATGTGCCACAGTCGCTACATGGGATGCACCAACATTGAGCAACGACTGTACACTCTCAACCGTATTGAGCGATTACGCATCAGGCGATGAGTTTCCATTAGGAACAACAACCGTCACCCTTACCGCCACAGACCCGGGCGGAAATGTATTTGAATGTACTTTTGACGTAACCGTCATTGGTGCCAATCGTTCTGCAGGACTCATTTGCCCAGAAGATATTACAACAACGGTCACGCCCGGACAATGTAATGCTGCGGTAACATGGGAGCCACCTTCACCAGATGAAAATTGCGGTATAACGCTCACCGGCAGCAATTTTGAGCCGGGCGATTTATTTCCCATCGGTACTACTACAGTAACCTACACCGCCGAAGATGAATCTGGAAATACATTTGATTGTAGCTTTGATATTACCGTAACGTATCTCGAAACACCAAGTTTGATATGTCCGCAAGATATTACAGTAGATGCCATTGAGGGGACTTGTACTTCGCCGATAACATGGGCACCACCAATATTTAGCAGCAATTGTGGATTGACAACTCTGGTCGGTAATTACGAGCCAGGAAGTGAATTTCCGATTGGTACGACTACCGTAACTTATGTTGGAACAGATGCCGCCGGAAATGGGTTTGAATGTAGTTTTGACATAACCGTCATCAGCAACGGACCGCCTGTGATTTTGAATTGCCCTGATAATATCACGGTAAATACCAGTCCAGAACAATGCGACGGCACAGCCGCTTGGGTCGTACCTATCGTAGATGAAAATTGCGATGCCACCATCACAAGTAGCAGCCACGAATCTGGCGATACATTCCCTATCGGAACTACAACCGTAACTTATATCGCTACGAATACAGCAGGTTTTCAAGTAGAATGTACTTTCGACGTGATTGTGTTGTATGATATAGAACCAACATTGACCTGTCCGGCAAATATTACGGTAGATGCAGAAGCTGGCGAATGTACAACTTCAGTCACATGGACGCCGCCAACCGTACTAAGTAATGGTTGTAATTTTGCTAACTTAGACAGCAACTTCTCCCCAGGCGATAATTTCCCTGCGGGAACAACGACCGTCACGTATACAGGTACAGATGAAGGTGGAAATGTATTTGAATGTAGCTTCGACGTAACTGTCATCAATGACGCAGAAACTTCCGTATTGGAATGCCCGTTTGACATCACCATCACGGCAGGTGCCGGACAATGTGATGCAGTCGTTATCTGGACGCCACCAGTACCAGACGAAAGCTGTGGCGCGACCATCACAGGCAGCACACACGAACCCGGCGATGTATTCCAGATAGGAACTACAACGGTCATCTATACTGCCGAAGACGAATCAGGGAATATATTTGAATGTAGTTTTGATATAACCATAGTTTACTCCGAATTGCCAACGCTCACTTGCCCTGCAAATATTACGGCTAATGCCGACGCCGGAGCTTGTACGACAGCGATTTCATGGACAGCACCGACTTTGAGCAATAACTGTAATCTCTCAACACTCGTTAGCGATTATGAGCCGGGAGATGAATTTCCGACAGGAATAACGACCGTAACTTACACCGGAGAAGACACGGGCGGAAATATGTTTGAATGTAGTTTTGATGTGAACGTTATCAATAACGGACCGCCTTTAATTTTGGATTGTCCCGGAGATATTAGTTTGGTGGCAGATGCAGGGCTTTGTGAAGCGATTGCAACATGGACGCCGCCTGTACCAGACGAAAACTGTAATGCAACAGTAACAAGCAGCAGCCACCAACCCGGCGATGCTTTCGAGATTGGAACAACAACCGTTTCATACGTTATTACAGATACAAATGGCAACACCAATACTTGCGATTTTGATATTACGGTAGTATACAGCCAAATTCCAACGCTGGTTTGTCCGCTTGATATCACAATTGATGCAGAAGAAAACTCCTGTATTGCTTCTGTTACATGGACGCCACCAGCATTGAGCAACAATTGTAATTTGGTATCATTAATCAGTAGTTACGAGCCGGGTGATGATTTCCCGACAGGGACAACTACCGTCACTTATAGCGGCGTAGATTCCGGTGGAAATACATTTGAATGTAATTTCGATGTAACCGTTGTCAATAACGGACTGCCTGTGATTTTGAACTGTCCCGACAATATTACTTTACCGACAAATAGCGGATTGTGCGAAGCCGTAGCGACATGGACGCCACCCGTAGCCGACGAAAATTGTGATGCAATCATCACAAATAGTTCGCACAATCCGGGCGATATATTCCCTATCGGAACAACAACAGTTTCGTATGTGGTCACGGATATAACCGGCAATACAAATACCTGTAGTTTCGATATTACGGTGACGTATAGCGGTAGTCCGAGTTTAGTTTGTCCTGGAAATATCTCTATAAATGCAGACGGCGGAGACTGCAACGCTGTTGTTACATGGGTCGAACCGACCTTAAGCAACGATTGTAATCTGACGACAATAAACAGCAATTTTAATTCAGGCGATAATTTCCCCGTGGGAATAACGACCGTAAATTATACCGCTACGGACAATGCAGGAACTGTATTTGAATGTAGTTTTGACATAACTGTAGTGGATAATGAAGCACCAGAAATCACCTGCCCTGCGGATATTTCGCAAGCGGTTGATCCGAGTTCATGTACGGCTGTTGTCACTTGGACACCTCCAGTGCCTACGGACAATTGCGCAGGCGTTTCCGTCGTAAGTAGTAGCCACGAACCCGGTGATATTTTCAATGTCGGAACAACAACCGTAACCTACACTGTCATAGACGCCAACGACAATATAGCTAATTGTAGCTTTATCGTTGCAGTGCAAGACAACGAAGCTCCGCCGATTGTTTGCCCTGAGTCTATCACGGTAAATAGTGTGCCCGGAGCTTGTCTCACCGCAGTCACATGGCAAGAACCCGTGCGTCCGCCAAGTGAATGTTTGGCAGATAGCGTGGTCTTAATTAGTAATTTTCAATCTGGTGATTTATTCCCGGTTGGTGTTACGACAGTAGAATATACTGCCGTAGACAATGCCGGAAATATTGCCAATTGCAGCTTCAATGTCACGGTAATAGATGTTGAACCGCCCATCATTACCTGCCAGGATGATATTGTTAATATCTTTACCAATCAAGACGAATGTAATGCCGTCGTATTCTGGTCCTTGCCACTGGTTACGGACAATTGCGACGCGATGATAGTAAGTAGTAGTCACAATTCGGGCGATGTATTCCCGATAGGGACAACGACTGTAATACATACTGCCGAAGATGCGGCAGGAAACTCCGTTTCCTGTAGTTTTGATGTGATTGTTACGGATAAAGAAGACCCTGTTATTGCATGTCCAACGAATATTACGGTATCCACGGATCCGGGTCAATGCGGTGCTATTGTGAATTGGGAAATTCCACTCGCAACGGATAACTGCGGCGCGACCGTCTCCAGTAATTTTCAATCGGGCGATTTCATTCCCGTAGGCATTACACTGGTCACCTATACCGCGACCGATGAAACAGGAAATATCGCAGAATGTAGCTTTACCATTACCGTAAATGACAATGAACCACCCGTAGTAACGAGCTGCCCAGAAAACATTACTGTCTTTACTGACCCGGGAGAATGTACTGCCGTAGTTACTTGGCCCGTACCACTTTCTGTGGACAATTGTCAATCGGCATCCGTAGGTAGCACGCACGTATCGGGTTCGATATTTCCGATAGGAAATACACTTGTACTCTATGGTATTTTGGATGAATCAGGAAATGGTAACGTTTGTTTCTTTACCATAACCGTCATTGACAACCAAGAACCTGTCATGGAATGTCCCTCAGATATTACGGTATTTACCGATGAAGGACAATGCGACGCCGTAGTAGAATGGACTGTTCCTGCGCCGTTTGACAATTGTGGTGCGGAAATTTATAATAGCACGCACAATCCGGGCGAGGCATTCCCCGTAGGTACGACCACCGTAACCTACACCGCCAACGACCCAACAGGCGCACAGGTTTCGTGTAGTTTTGATGTCACGGTAATTGATAAACAAGTACCAACAATAGTTTGTCCTGCGGACATTACAATAAATAATACGCCAGGATTATGTCTTGCTCCTGTAAATTGGGCAACACCTGCCGTGAATGATAATTGTGGCGTGACGAGTATCGTCAGCACACACAGTCCGGGTAGTTTATTTCCCGTAGGGATAACAACAGTACAATATACTATTTCGGATGACGAAGGCAACATCGCAGAATGTACCTTCAATATCACCGTAGAAGACAACGAAGCACCTGTCGTGCTAGAATGTCCGTCCAATATTACGGTTTCGACCGACCCGGGTGCTTGTAATGCCGCAGTAACGTGGAATCCACCAACAGCGGTAGACAACTGCTCTTCCATCATCTCTGGAAGTACGCATACACCGGGCGCATTATTCCCAATTGGTACAACGACTGTGTTGTATGGTATTTTGGATGGTGAAGGGAATGGTACAACTTGCGTATTTACGGTGACAGTCATAGACCAAGAACCTCCAACGATGAATTGTCCGGCAGATATAACGGTATTTACCGACCCTGAACAATGTGATGCCATCGTAACATGGACACCGCCTCAGGCAATAGATAATTGCGAAGCCAATATCGTCAGTAACAGCCACACGCCTGATACTGCATTCCCCGTTGGTACGACTACCGTGACTTATGTTGCTGAGGATATTACAGGCGCGCAGATTACTTGTAGTTTCAACATTACAGTAGTTGATAAACAAGACCCAACGATAGTGTGTCCTGACGATATAACAGCCACCACTAATCCGGGACAATGCGGCTCAATAGTCAATTGGCCTTTACCTGAAATTGACGACAATTGCGGTGCAGTCGATATTAGTACGTCATACTCCTCCGGCGATTTCTTTCCGGTTGGTACGACAATCGTAACTTATACAGTAACAGACCTTGTAGGCAATTCGACCAATTGTAGCTTCAGTGTTACTGTAGAAGATAGGCAAATGCCGTTGGTCACTAATTGTCCTGACGATATAGTTGTTACGAATGACCCCGGCGCATGCAACGCAGTAGTGACATGGGATATACCTGAATTTTCTGACAACTGCGAAATCACAGATGTAGACAGCAAACCGAATCCAGGTTCATTGTTCGAGATAGGAATAACGACCGTTGTATACGAGGTCACAGATGCCTCAGGAAATACAAGTACCTGTACATTCACCGTAACGGTAGAAGATACTGAAAACCCAATGCTCACTTGTCCGGCAGACATTACCGTCTCAAATGATGAGGGTGCGTGTGGTGCTATCGTCAATTGGACGCCACCTGTTCCGATTGATAATTGTGGCGCAGAAATTACGGGTAATACACATAATCCGGGTAGTTTCTTCGCAGTCGGTACGACTACGGTGACTTACACCACAGTCAATAGCGAAGGCGTCGAACTGACGTGTAGCTTTGATGTTACGGTTGAAGATAGAGAGGATCCCGTATTGACTTGTCCGGCAGATATTACTGTTCCATTCGACAATAATTCTTGCGAAGCGATCGTCACATGGAATGTTGGTTTAGCGGATAATTGTAATGCAGAAATTACGAGTAGTACGCACGATTCGGGCGATGCTTTCGAGTATGGTACAACGACGGTGACTTACACTGCCGAAGATGATGCTGGCAATAGCCATATTTGTTCATTCGACGTTACAGTGGAAGACAACGAAGCTCCTGTGATACTAAATTGTCCTGAAGACCTTACTGCTGCCGGGCTTCCGGGAGATTGTGAGGGTCCGGTGATTATTTCTACGCCTCAATTTGGAGTAGATTTTACGGATTGTCAGGAAAATACAACGATAGTAAACGACTATAACGGTACTGCAAATGCTTCTGATATTTATCCGGTAGGTACAACAATCGTAACATGGACAGTCACCGACCCGGCTGGTAATTCTGTTATTTGCGAACAGATTATCATCATTACGCCAACGGATCTTACGGATGATTTTGCACTTGTTACGGATAAAGATGTCTTTGTAGGCGCGAACTTCGATGATGCAAATTTCAACGAAAGTGATAGTATTCTCATCTTCGATCCGGGGATACCTTCGAGTGCAGTTGTCAATACAGTGATACTTGATTTCTTCTTCCGTCCTGAGGGCAACTCTTGCGAGCGTGATGTGGAGGTCGAAATAACTGACCCTGCGGGTAATGTAAGTCTATTCCCTGCTCCGGTCACGACATGTACGGGCAGCGATGCGATATTCTCATTCATATTGCCTATAGCTTCTGTACCAACACAGGCTTCGGGTGGAGGGACTTGGAAATTGAGATTCCGCGATACAGAAGACCAAAATTCGGTAGCAGATGGTTCGCCGAATGGTGGTTCTGTGCCTCCGGGTACGGAGTTTTCTGTAAGATTTGGTCGTATTAATTACGATATTACGGTGACGCCTGAATGTGAGGATGGCATTATAGAAAATGACCCACCTGTAGATGCATTACCTGTCGAGTTGGCGTACTTCAAGGGTACAGAGGAAGATTGCGAAGCAGTCTTGACTTGGGGAACGGCTTCAGAGGTTAATGTCAGTCATTTTGAAATACAACGTAGCTACGATGGCGTTTCATTTAGCACCATAGACCGTATAGATGCGCTTGGGGGTGAAGGTATCGCTGCGAACTATACGTATGCAGATGCACAATTGACTTTGACAAATTACTATCGGTTAGAAATTGTTGATAACGATGGTCAGGTTGAATATTCTGATATATTTACGATACAAGCCGAATGTGCGAATGGCGTATCTATTTCGGATATTTTCCCTAATCCATCCATGAATCAAATCATTAATATTCGATTCAATAGCAATATGGATCACGAAGATGCCAAAGTCGTTGTGCGCGATATGTTGGGTAGAAAAATGATGGAAGTCCCGATTACTGTATTCTTAGGTTCCAACCTGATTACAGTAGATCCGCAAAGGCTTCCGGCAGCAAGTTATTTCCTTGTCATTGAGGGAGCTGGCTGGCGTTCATCATCTGCCAAATTCGTGACGTTGAATTAAAGGGTATTGGCTCATGTAAGAAATTAGGTGGCATGGATGTAGGATGAGTTTTTTTCTATTTTATAATCAACGTAGAATCATACTTTTCCAATGGCACGTGTTCCATTGAAGGGTTTCTCCAAATGTTCCACCTGATTGCCTACATGAGCCAAAGTATTTATAGTTGAATCAAAATTGGGGAGGTATTAGCCGAAAGGTTGATGCCTCTTTTTCGTTTTTTAGAAAGCCCATTGGATTCTGAGTACTTAATAGACTTTATTTAGAAATATTTTGTATGCAGCTAACATTGTCTTTTTCCGATACTCTTCTCCTATTTTTCGCTCCGTACCTTAGTAGTAAGTCAAACTAATTATGATAAGTTCATTTGGCGAAATTTGTCCGATTACTTTGTTGGAGAACATCCAGCGTAGCTACGGCTATGCTGAATAACCTCCGCCTCGTACTCGAAAAAATTTCACTCAAAGCAACATATCATAATTAGATTGACTTACTACTTAGTATCAGAAACGAAATAAATGTATATTCTCGACTTGTTCTTTTCCTTGTATGTTTTTCGTCTGTTCGTTTGTCTTTTTTGCGTGAGGGATAGGAGGTGTTGTTTGAACGTAATGTAGCGATAGCGGAATGGAGAGAGTGCCGGATAGCCCGACCCCCGACTGATAAGGAGGGGGGCACGCCCTAATTAGGGAACACGAAAAAAAATGAGTACCAAAATAATTTGGTACTCAGTAGTCATTTAATACACTGTTTCACAAATTTATTTACTTTTTTGAGTATTTCTTTTAAAATGACTCTTCACCAAAAAATCCTTAAATACAGTGAGTATTCGCGTCATTTTTGATTCGATTCATTTCAAAATAAACGTCAAAAAATGTAAATAAATTTATAAAACAGTGTATTTAAGTATCAGGAACAAAATAAATGTATATTCTCGACTTTTTATTTTTTCTTTATACTTCACCAAATTTTCCTTAAATACAGGGAGTATTCGCGTCAAATTTGAGAAAACACATAGAAAAAATAGCTGCGTCAATTCGGGTAGACTATTTTCTTCGTGTTCCCTAATTTCAATAATTTTTGAAGTAATAATTTTCTAAATAAGTAGTGGGACAAAAATAGGCTTACAATTTTGACGTGGTTATTTTTTCGATATTTTTTCTTACAAAAACCGCACATAGCCTACGCTACGTAAGGATTTTTGTAGGGAAAAATAGCGGAAAAAGAA
>Ga0209295_1000545_pt1 | contig 17091 bp, 16 predicted proteins | sample Porto_5metaG_FD_187428 | JGI IMG/M metagenome (GOLD analysis project Ga0209295, IMG submission 187428) | Marine algal microbial communities from Porto, Portugal - Porto_5 metaG (SPAdes) (version 2) | ecosystem: Host-associated > Algae > Red algae > Unclassified | place: Portugal: Porto... | reverse complement strand
TAGTTAATAATCTTTCCGAAAAGAAAAGATAGTCAACTTTATTTTTTAGCATTCTGAATCAGCAAAAATCCACACAAGTTGTTCTTTAGTTATGCTTTTAAATAATGTCTGACACTGTCGTCCAGTGTGAGTTTTTCATACTAAATAAGTTAGCCAATGTGGCTTATCCTATTTAGCGAGCTGACCATCATATCATCTTTTAATATTCTGTCAAGCTTCTTTTGTAATTTGTTTCAACAAGTTAACTGGGTTAATTATATGTAATTAACATATAAGTTGTCCTGTCCGTCTTGATGAGGTGCGTATTATAGACCCTTTAATTATTTAGTCAAGAAGTATTTTCTATTTAATTCAAACAATTTATATCGTCCAAATCAGTAACCCACTTCCCTTTCGACTGGGTGGCATTATACGCTTGTTTGAAGCTGGGTCAAGTAATCATTTGAGATACTTTCTCATAGTCTAAAACTAACAGTCTAAAAACTGTACTTGTTTGAATCCTGCTTTAAGTCAATAGACTGTTGTATACGAGGGACAACTTATTATTAAAGCTGATATAAAAAAGCCACTAAATACATTAGTGGCTTCTTCATAATATTTATTAATCACGGTTAAATTCAGAACTACAGCTTTTCTAGCTTGTAGAATAGTCCTAGCTCAAAATCTAATCAAGCAGCTTTATACATAGTCGATTGCCATCATCAAACATAATGCCATCATAATGACAATTGAAAGCCCAAAGATTTTATAAGCCCATTTGATTTGTTGCTCGGTAGCATTTTGCTCACTATTAAACTTGATAGGTTTCATGGCTATAAATAACCAATAGCCTGACAAAAGCAAATGTACTCCTAGATACCAGTAACCCGTCGCTTTTAGAGCTGTAAGTAAACTACCCACAATTAAGAAACATGCAATACTAATAGCAATATGCCATTGGGTTGTTCTAAATGAGTGCTTAACTGGTAGTACTGGGATATCGGCTGCGCTATAGTCTTTTTTGCGGAATACAGCTATGGCATAGGCATGCGGCATTTGCCAAATAGCAAACATTGCAAACAGCACCCAGTACACTCCGTTGATAGATGGGTTTAGAGCAGCATAACCAATCACTGGAGGAATGGCACCTGAAAAACTGCCAATAAACGTTCCCCAAACAGATTGACGTTTGAAGTAAAGGCTATAAAATCCAACATAAACAGCATAACCAAACAATGCCGAATACAAGGCCAACGGAGTAGTCGCTGATAGACATAGCACACCTATCCCTAGCAATGACACGGCATAAAGTACTGCATTTGGAATAGATAGCTCACCAGTGACTAAAACGCGGTCACACGTACGCTGCATTCTCGAGTCAATATCACGATCGATGATATTATTTATCACACAACCAGAAGCTATCACAGCCAAGGTTCCAATCAAAACTTGAATCAACACTAGCCAATCAGGGTTACCTTTAGCTGCTAAGAAATAACCACCCAGTACGGTGATAGCGTTGCCAAACACAATGCCAGGTTTGATAACCTGAACTAGAGGCTGCTTGGCAATATCGAATTTTAACTGTGCAAGTTTATTCATGATTGTCCATCAGTTAATATCGTCAAACACCTCAATCACATAGATAAAAAACTGCCATCTAAAATAATGATAATCTTGAATCTAGTCACTCGTCATTGAGGTATTTGCGATAAATTAATACGCAGATAGATAATAAAAGTAGAGACGTGTTATCACATCCCAGCCATATCCGAATGATCAGTCAGCTCGGAATGCTCTTTCTCTGATGTTGGCGATTGATAAGTAGATGGTAGATCTAACTTATCTTCAAAACCTTCAAGCTCACGATCTAATCGAGGTGTGCCATCTGCATTTGTAGGCATTTGCATAGGCGCGTGCTCACCCATACCCATATCCATGTTCATCTCTTGGCCCATACCAGGCATCATATTTTCGTTGGCGTTGTGCATAATCCACAATGAGCCAACCATAACAATCGCAACGACAAACAAAGTAAATAAAAAGCTATAAAGCGTATTACGTTGTTCAGGACTAAAGTCTACATGCAAGAAGAAATAAACTTGCACAAAAACTTGCGCCGCTGCGAACGCTGCAATCATCCAAATTGCGTTTGTCCCCGACACTACATTGCTCATGACTAGCCAAAATGGGATAACTGTCAAGATCGCCGATAGCACAAAACCGATAATGTAACTGTTTCTACTACCATGACTACTTTGACCGTGACTGACATCTCCATGAGCATGAGCCTGCTGTGCTGCATGCAAATTTTCATTTTTCATAATGCTACTCCTACTAGATACACTAGTGAAAAGACGCAAATCCACACAATGTCCAAAAAGTGCCAAAACAGACTTAGACATCTCAAACGAGTCATCATACGCTCAGAAAGGCCAAACTTATTTAGCTGAAAAAGCGTAAACAACAACCAACAGATACCGAACGTTACATGGATGCCATGCAGACCTACTAAGCTAAAGAAACTCGATAAGAAAGCACTGCGATCAGGTCCGAAACCTTCAACAATCAGATGATGGAACTCATAGATTTCCATCCCAATGAAACCCATACCGAATAGCGCGGTAATGACCAACCAAAGCTTAAGTTTCGACATGTTCTTCTGATAAGCACCAAGCATGGCAAAACCAAAGGTGATGCTACTAATCAGTAGTAAAAAAGTCTCAACTAACACAAACTTAAGATCAAAAATATCTTTAGGACTAGGGCCATCTGCCACACCCACTTTTAATACTGCATACGCAGCAAAAAATGTCGCAAACAACACCAAATCAGTCATCAAGTAAACAAAAAAGCCCAGTACCTTATTACCTTGCGCATCTAAATGATCCGGATGGTGTGGGTCACTATGATTAAAGTAATCTAAGTTACCTTTGTTACTATCATCAGATGGCAACAGCTGCTCGCCGTTGTCATCTGGTAAATTACTATTTACTTCATGTTTATGCATGGTTTCGGTAACACTCATAATCCGTCTCCTGCGTGGACCGTACGAAGGCGCTCATAGTAAGCGTTTTCAATTTTTTCAACCTCATGAACGGGCACGATATAATCGATATCACGTTTATTGGCTTCACGAATAGTAAAGAAAATCATTGCTAAGAAAGACGCAATAACTAACCACCAAATGTGCCAAACAAAAGCGAAACCAAAGACAAATGTTAGTAAGCCGATAATCACACCAGAATCTGTATTCTTAGGCATATGGATTGGGCTGTAATAATTAGGCGCCTTGTCTGAAGTCCAACCACTACCCTTGAGATGAGCCAAGGCATCAAGGTCATTGATAACCGGTAGTTGAGCAAAATTGTAGAACGGCGCAGGTGAAGGTGTACTCCACTCCAAAGTACGTCCATTCCAAGGATCCCCACTAACATCAGCAAGATGCTCACGGTCTCGATAACTGACGTAAAACATCATTAGCTGACTGAAAATACCAAACAGAATAATAAATGCACCAACCGCTGCAACGATTAACCATATCTGCCAAACATCATTGGCATAGTGATTAGTACGTCGCGTCATACCAAAGAAACCTAGAACATATAAAGGCATAAAGGCTACGAAGAAACCAATGATCCAGCCCCAAAACGCACGCTTGCCCCACTTTTCATCCAAGCGATAGCCAAACATCTTCGGCCACCAAAAGGTAATGCCTGCGAAGTAACCAAATACTGCACCACCAATAATAGTGTTATGGAAATGCGCGATCAGGAATAAACTGTTATGCAAAACATAATCAATGCCAGGCACTGCTAGCATTACACCGGTCATACCACCAATCGTGAAGGTAACAATAAAACCAAGCGTCCATAAAATTGGTGTACCAAAAACGATTTTGCCCCGGTACATGGTAAACAGCCAGTTGAATACCTTGACACCTGTAGGTATCGCAATAATCATGGTGGTAATACCAAAGAATGCATTCACATTGGCGCCTGAACCCATGGTAAAAAAGTGATGCAACCAAACAATAAAGCTTAGGATGGCAATAACCATTAGTGCATAAACCATACTCACATAGCCGAAAAGCTTTTTCTGAGAGAAAGTAGATATGACTTCTGAGAAAATACCAAAAGCTGGCAGTACCAAGATATAAACCTCTGGGTGACCCCAAATCCAAATGAGGTTGATATACATCATGACGTTACCGCCCGCATCATTGGTAAAGAAATGCATACCAAGATAGCGGTCTAGCGTTAACATCACTAAAGTTGCAGTCAATACAGGGAAAGCAGCAACGATCAAGATGTTAGTACAAAGTGCTGACCAAGTAAAAATAGGCATATGCATCAGCTTCATGCCGGGCGCACGCATCTTTAGGATAGTCACTAAGAAGTTGACACCCGTCAGCAAAGTCCCTAACCCTGATAGCTGCAAGGCCCAGATATAATAATCTACCCCCACTGTTGGACTATATGTCAGCTCTGATAATGGTGGATAAGCCAACCAACCTGTTGCCGCAAAATCCCCGATTACTAGCGAGACATTGACCAACAAAGCACCGGTGATAAATAGCCAAAATGACAGTGAGTTTAGAAACGGAAAGGCCACATCACGTGCGCCAATCTGTAGAGGAATGATCGCATTCATTAGTCCTACAACTAATGGCATAGCGACAAAGAAAATCATGATCACACCATGAGCGGTGAAAATTTGATCATAGTGATGCGGGGGTAAGTACCCTGTATCAGGATAGTTAGCAAGCATCTGATGAGTACGCATCATAATGGCATCACTAAAGCCACGTAGTAACATAACAATGGCTACTACAATATACATGATACCAATTTTTTTATGATCAACTGATGTCAGCCAATCATGCCAAAAAACACCCCATAGCTTCTTTTTTGTTAGAAAAATTAAAACCGCTAGCCCAGCTAAGGCCATCATCCCACCAGCCATCATAATGATAGGCTCGTGGAAAGGTATTGCCTCGAGGGACAATCTACCGAGTATTGCTTCCATAGTTGCCTTTCCTATTATTTAGCGTCAGCTTCTTGCGCATCATCTTTATTCGATGGCGCTGCTGGGTTAATACTACCTTCTCCATCCTGTTTTAAATCTGACTCTAGGCCATCTGTCACAACGTCTTTATTGTCACGCTGATTGACTTCATTTGGCGCTACAAACTGATTTTGTTGCTTCTTATCTGAGCTATATTGATTCACAATGTAGTCAAAGATATCAGGTTGTGTCGATTTGAAATATTCAATGGCATGGTTCTCTGAAGGCTTTGACAACTCTTCATAAACAGTAGTATTAAGAACTTCATTGTCTTCAGATTTAACTTTAGAAACCCAGTTATTAAATTCTTGATTATCGACAGCATGGGCCAAGAATTTCATATCTGAGAAACCAGGACCACTATAATTGGCAGAAAGGCCGTTATAGACTCCAGGTTCATTAGCAATCAGATGTAGCTGTGTCACCATGCTCGACATGGCATATATTTGACTACCAAGCCTAGGAATGAAGAATGAATTCATTACCGTATCAGAAGTTATTTTAAAGCTGACCGGACGGTCTACAGGTAGGTAAAGCTCGTTGACGACTGCAATATCTTGCTCTGGATATATAAACAGCCATTTCCAGTTTTGGGCCACGACTTGAATCTCAAGCGGTGGATTATCACTCGTAGTCTCTAGTGGTTTATAGGGATCGAGTGCATGAGTACTACGCCAAGTAATCACAGCCAAGATAGCGATAATAATAATAGGAATAGTCCACATCAAAACTTCAATCCAAGTGTTGTGGGACCACTGTGGATCAAAATCTTTATCAGCATCCGGTCTATCTGCACGATAACGGTAGGTAAACCAGAAAGCCATAACGATGACTGGTATAACCACAATCAACATTAAAACGGTGGTTACAATGATAAGTTCTTTATTTTGCATGCCAACTGCGCCTTGAGGATGCAATACCCCTTTATCACAGGCAGTTAGAAGCAAGCTGCTTATCAATACCACTAAGTTGGCTTTTAGCCAGTTCGGTAATTTGAAAAACGCCATGCTTTGTTAACCTTATATTCGGTCAGTTTCATTAAAATTTGCCAAGTTTTATAAACACTCTATATCTATCAAAATCCCGTAAACAGTAGCAAACAAATGAAGCTAGGCTTCAACCTTATCTATATCCTTAGTAATATTGATTACCATATATTATTTTTACTAATTGAAAACTGGTAAACATAATGTATGACAACTTTGCGGCTACAAGGCATGGAATAAGGTCACTTTACTGCGTCGATTATCAATAGAATAAGCAGCATCCTGTATCTACTTTCACAAATTAAACGCACAGGGCTAATGAACAGTAGCAATAGGCTCTGTTTCAATCATCCTGAAAATTTGGGAGTCTAAGAATAAGATGCTATTTTGATAGAGCATTAAGGCTGAAGGGTTACTTATTTTAGATTTATACTTCAAATCATCTACAGAAAGTTGTTTTCTGGTATGTATCAGATATAGAACTATTGAAAGTAAACCTTCCTCTTTCGAAGGTACTATACGCTTCTTTTTCTAAAAAACATTACCTGCAATAAAGCAGAAATAAAAAAATATGTTTTTACTATTTAAAGCTCATAGATTAAGGTTAGGAACTCTGTTCTCAAACTGCCTTAAATCAGCAAACGTGAGCTAAAGCAGTATAAAGATGTCGTGCAGACACACTGCATGGTATCAGTGATAGACACACTTTACAGCGTATTTGTATAAGTATTGAATTGAACTAAGTTGGAGGGTTTTGACCAGTTAGAAACGTTGGCGTAAGGTAGTTACTATACCAGATAGCGCATAGATCACACCGATGGCTAAGATACCGACAGGAATATCATAGAGCACAATACTCATGATTAGCACCCCAATGATAAGTACTACAAAAGGCACTTTCTTTTTATCAAACTCTTTAAAGCTATAGTATTTGACATTGCTGACCATCAGTAGACCGCAAGTCACGACCCAAGCTGCAAACAGTAGCATGATGGCGGTATCGTATTGACCAATCCACTCGTTATGATCGACTGCAACCATCACAGCGGACGTCACCAATATAGCGGCCAGCGGACTGGCCAAGCCAACAAAGTACTTTTTATCAACGATGCCGACCTGAACGTTAAAGCGTGCGAGGCGAAAAGCAGCACAAGCGGTAAAGACAAATGCACAGCCAATGCCGATACGACCCAATGGCTCTAAAGCAAAGCTGTAAATCAAAATAGCAGGTGCAACACCAAATGCTAGCATATCTGCTAAAGAGTCGTATTGCTCACCAAATGGACTTTGCGCATTGAGCATACGTGCGACACGTCCATCTGCACCATCAAGAATAGCGGACAAAAAGATAGCCAAAGCCGCCTTATAGAACTCGCCTTGGGTACTCGCTAAAATCGAGTAGAAGCCTGATAATAATGACAAAGTAGTGATCAGATTGGGTGCTAAATAAACACCGCGACTAACCACTCGCTTACCTTCAGCGACCTCTGCTTCAATCACCTCAAATGTCAAACCATCATAACTGTCGTTATCCGCTAGGCGGATATTAAACTCATGCTCATCAATAAACGGAGGCTGAGTCGCTGCACTATCTTGCAGCGAGCCATTATTTAAGGACGCATTGTTAACAGGTGCATCATTCGGCTGGCCGATAGGTGGCTGAGTCGTCATCTTAATATCCTTATTGGCCGTTATTGCTATTCGCCGACGAGCCAGCGCACATTGGTCGCACTATCAGGCGTCAAGTTTGGCGCGTCTTCTACTTTTAGTACTGGCTGTAAGAAACGTAATATCTCACGCGCATGATTATCAAACTGCCATGGTGGATTGATAACCAGTAGACCTGTACCATTCAGACCAACCGCAACATCATTAGGATAAATGTTTAGCTCACAAACCAGCTGACGTCTCATTTCAGTACGTTTGAGCTTTTTATAGAAGAGCTCTACGGCTTCGATGTTTTTGATTGGGAACCAAAGCGCATAAGTTCCTTGTGGCCATTTGTTATAAGCCGCAACCAACAGATCGATAAGGCGCGTAAAGTCTTTGTGCTCTTGCTCATAAGGCGGATCAAGGAAAATCAAACCGCGCTTTTCTTTTGGTGGAATAACAGCGGTGATACCTTCAAAAGCATCACGATGCTGGATACCAATTGGCAACTTATGTAGCTGATAGTTCAACGCATCGTATTCAGTCGCTTTGGCTTCAAAAGCCTCAGCACGCACGCCTGCATCAGGCTTGTTGGCTGCGGTTTTTTCGACGTGATGAGCAACCCACCAAGGCGAACCAGGGTAGACTTTATTGTCGTAAGTGAATTTGGCTTGTTTGATACCTTCCATATAGTCTTTGACAGCAGCTGGTGCCTTTTCAGTATCTGCTTTTAAAAAAGCCTGAATACCGCCTTTGGCCTCACCTGTTTTGCGCGCTTCTTCACTGCTTAGTGAATACAGTCCACGACCGCCATAAGCGTCAAGCACATAAAAAGGTTTGTTTTTCTGCCCCAGTTGGTTAAGCAATTGTACTAATAAAATGTGTTTAACCACATCAGCAAAGTTACCAGCGTGGTAGGCGTGTTTATAGTTCATAATCTCAAAAGTTTAAATAAGAAAAATTGCATCTATGGTAGCATAGGCAGAGTAAAAGATAATGTGGTTTTGGTAAGTGCTTTCAATAAAAACGTATTGAATAACGCTATATTGACAGCTGATCGATAATAATGAGATGAAATGACGCAGATTATTAGCAACTTGGGCAAGACAGCGTTAGTCGTTGATCATCCGATAGGTCAGGATAATCCACCATTACTGCTGCCAGATACTCATAACAATAACCAAGAAATTCCTACTCAGCACGTATTGCAGATGTCTGACTTTGCGGTGGACTGGGATGATAAGCTGATGGATAAACAGCTCGATACATTCGTCAGTGATGGTTGGCTCATCATTGATGACGTATTCAATAGTACAGCATTGCTAGCGCTACAAGCAGAAAGCGGTTTTATTGACTATCGTGATGCAGAGCTGACCGCTGGTGTTCGCATCAGTGATATTCGCGGTGATAGAATACGCTGGATTACTGAAGACTTTTTTGCAGGCTATTACTATCTACAAAGCATCAATGCTTTGGCCTCGCTATTTAATCGTAGTTTATTCGCTGGCATACGCCATAGCGAAGCGCATTATGCGTGCTATCCGACTGGTTTTGGCTATCAGTGGCACAGTGACAATCCCGCTGGACGCGATGAACGGGTTATCTCGGCAGTGTTTTATCTCAATGATAACTGGGAATCCACCGATGGCGGTGCACTAGAAGTCGTCGATAAGTATGGTGTCCATCATGAGGTCATGCCAGTTGCCAATAGACTAATTATTTTTGATAGCGATTTACGTCATCAAGTACAAATCGCGCATCGTCAACGCTACTCTATCGCCACCTGGATGCGCCGTGATGGTCTTGTACCCTTTGTCGAAGTAGCCGTTTAGCATTTATCCTCTACTCTTTATTTATATTTACTATTTTAATTTATTATACAAAAGGCTTATCCATGTCTGACTCTCATAACCAATCAAACGTATCTCAACAAACGACTCATCAGCAAGCAACCTTGGATTTGAGTATCGCGCTGTTAGAGCGCCCTTCAGTGACACCAGATGATGACGGTTGCCAAGATATATTGTCAGAGCGGTTAGAGCAGGCAGGTTTTGATTGCGAGTTTATGTATTTTGGTGATAGAAAACAAAGTGGTGAGCATGCTGAAGTCAAAAACTTGTGGGCGCGCCGCGGTACCACCGATCCAGTGATTTGCTTCGCAGGTCATACCGACGTCGTACCAACAGGTGACGAAAAAAACTGGACCTACCCGCCATTTACCCCAACCATCGCTGACGGCTATTTGTGGGCACGCGGTGCCGCCGATATGAAAACTGGTATTGCAGCTTTTACTGTTGCAGCCGAACGTTTCGCCGCTAATCATCCTGAGCACAATGGCTCTATCGCTTTTTTGATCACCTCAGATGAAGAAGGCCCATCAATTAACGGTACGGTCAAAGTGATCGAGACTCTAGAAGCGCGTCAAGAGAAGATTACTTATTGTTTGGTTGGTGAACCATCAAGTACTGATACGTTAGGCGATATTATCAAAAACGGTCGTCGTGGCTCATTGGGTGCAGAGCTTACCGTTACAGGTAAACAAGGCCATGTCGCCTATCCACATCTAGCCTCTAATCCGATTCATGCGGCGATGTCTGCCCTTGCTGAATTGACGTCCACCGCATGGGACAATGGTAATGATTACTTCCCAGCCACATCATTGCAAATATCAAACATCAATGGTGGCACAGGCGCAACCAATGTCATCCCTGAAACGCTAAACGTGGTCTTTAACTTCCGTTTTTCAACTGAAACGACTGAAGATGAACTAAAGGCAAAAACGCATGCTATCTTTGATAAGCATTTTGCCAACAGTAAAGCGAGCTATGATATTCATTGGAAATTATCTGGTCAGCCGTTTTTGACCCCAGAAGGAAAACTGGTCTCAGCATGTCAGAACGCCATCAAAAAAGTGACCGATGTCGATACAACGCTATCTACTTCTGGTGGTACTTCCGATGGACGATTCATCGCGCCAACTGGTGCCCAAGTCGTTGAACTGGGTGTGCGTAATGCAACGATTCATCAAGTGGATGAGAAAGTAGAAATCGATGACTTAGGCAAACTGGCACAGATTTATGAAGGAATTTTAGAGAGCTTATTGTTAGATTAATCTCAAAATTTGTGCATAAAAAAAGCGCCCTCTTATATAGAAGGCGCTTTTCATTGTAAATATTTAAAAGCTATCTATGATTTAGCTATCCAAATTAATTTTAGCTAAATTATGAACTATAAATGGTTTAATTTCTATTAGCACATCATCCAGTATATCTTGAATATCTTCATGTGTTAATAATTGACCTTCTTTTACCTTACATTTACTAAAAGCTTGAGATAATGCTTTATCTAAAACTCTATCTCTTTCTTTTTCATAAGCATTTTCGATAGCTGTAGGCATTACAGCATGAAAAGCCTCTTCCATTGCGTTCGTAGGAAACTTTTCATAACTGTACGCTTGATGTACTTCAGCATTTGAAAGATTTAAATCTATTTCTAAGTCAAGCTCTTCACCAGTTATCGGGTTTATAGAATAGGTACTTGTTATTGCCTCACCTTCATAATTACTATTCAAGCATAATACTATTCGCTGTATACCAAAATACTCAATGTAAGCAATCACTTGATTACTCTTATCACACCCTTTTATTGAAACACAGTGAAGTGGGATACCTTTTGGGCGATTTCTTATTAAGTCAGATTGTTAAAAATATCCAAAACAAGCTTCAGAGTCTTTATTTTTTAAGTAACTAACTGCCTCTTTACAGGAATAGGCAGGAATAGGCAGGAATACCAGAATAAGCTGCTAAAGCTAAAGCCGACTTTACCATTGAACGACCTGCATCAGGACCTCCTAAAGAAAAGTTCATTTTTAACATAGCTGGACAGTATGAATCCTGAATTCGCAGTCGGTCTAAAGCTTCATCAATATCAAACTTAGGATACTTCTTTTTAACTCCTTTAAGTATACTCTTCGCCTCTTTTTCATCGCGAGCATGGATATTAATTTTCACCCTAGAATCATCTAACGGAATTTCCGAATATATAGGTTTCTCGTTAGCCATGCTGCCATCTACATTGAGTTTTAGTTTGTATTCAGCTGTAGTTTCGAACAATTGCGATGGAACACTCCCTCTTTCTCTATTAATCGCAAACAGAAGACACAAAGGATTCAACTGTTTAGCTAGTTCCGATTCCCATTTATCACCAGACAAGCTATTACATACTTTACAAATAAAACCTTTTACTTTCTTTCTTCCACCTATTGAATTAGGTATAACATGTTCTTTAGTATCATTATCTTGAGTAATTATTACTTCACAAAGCGCACATTTCGAAGAAGTCATTTTTTTTCCTTATATAGTATGCTGTTAAATAAACTATAGAATATTAGACCTCTTGAATGAGGCGTTGCTAGCCCTCGTAGTTCCGTTAATAGAAGTCAATAAACTAGTAATTTTGCAAGAGACCTATTCACCTTCTAATCCATAGATCTCAACTGCGTAATTTTTTTCTTCAAAACTCGCTTTAGAGTATTAATTACTGTATTAACATTTACTACTCATTACTCTAGCCGCTTTACTCAATACCAATATAAACATCAACTTGACCGTATTCTAAGTTACCACCGATATAATGCTCAAAGTCTACATTAAACGTTCGGGTATGCTCGCAATCGGGCGCATTGAAATACTCCCAAGCACTTTCCCATGCATTCATCACAGTGTTAGGCATATAACCTTCTTCAGAAAATACCAAGTACTTTCCTGCAGGAATATCAACCGTCACTACATTACTAGCATTGGCGACATTGTCGCTTTCTGACTGAGCATCTTGCTCGCTGGCTACTTTCCAACTGGCCACAACGTCAAACGCCCCTGCCAGATCATCGCTTTCGTAGTTGTGATAGACACCATAAATGTCTTCACCTTCAGGGAGTTCACCCGCGTGATTTTGATAAAATTTCTGCCATAATCTACCAAGCTTGGCAGTGTCATGGCTTATCTCAGCATTGTTGGTGGTACGAACGCTGATACCGCTACAAGCTATCGCTTCTGGTAGCTCTTTAATTTGTGATGTCATGATGCGGCCTTTTCTATCTGTTTATTTAGTTTTCTGTTTATAGTAATGCTAGCAGATCAAATCAGTTAATCGGCTTCATCAATCCAGTTCATTTGAATGGCTTCTAAGATGCCTTCATTTGATTTTTGTGGATCATCATCAAAGCCTTCAAGCTCAGTTACCCAGCGATGCAAATCAGTAAAGCGAATATACTGCGGATCTGTTTCTGGAAATTTTTCATAAAGCTCAATCGCGATATCTAAGCTGTCTGTCCATTTTAATTTTTGTGGGGTCATAACGGTACCTTATTTTTAGTCGTTTTAAGAATCATCATTTTATAAACGATACTATCGTTTTAGATGCTATTGTTTTAAATGCTATCGTCTTAATAGATACTCTCGTCCTAATATTGACGACTCGATGGGCTCTATCCTACCAAAATTCAGCAAATGATTATAGCCAAGTTATTTTATGATGGTGTTTTTCAATACTGTTTTGCGATGTGGCTTAGGTTTATTTAGTCGATTTTACAGCGACCTGATGCTCATTCCATGTGGTAATCGTATTCGTTAACTGCTCGCCCATCATATCTAACACTTCTGGTGTACGCATACCTGTATTGTCTGTAAAAACAAACTTGGTCATACCAACGCCCATCAGCTGATTTTTTACAAAAAAGCGATGCTCAAAATAGACGTACTTATGATCCCACCCTGCGACTGCACTGCTAAGCGTCATTTTATCCAAAAATTTAATTTGTTTAAGATAAATCATCTCTTGCATGGCAATCACCCAATTTAGCGGTTTAATGCCTTTTTCGTGACAGCATGCTCTTACCCAGCGTGTGACGTTTAGCTCAATAAATGATAAATAACGGTAATTGGGTAAATGATCGCGAAATCCCATATCGTGTGGCAAAATTCGATAATTACGAACGGTCGGTGCAGTCAATGTCTCTAGACTGATAGTTTCGCTCGTCGATTGATGCTTGAGCTGTTGTTTAAGTAAGCTGACCATAATAAAAAAACGCAGTAGCATATTCATAAATCTTTCTCTTATTTCATCGTATTTATAATTGATAATTGTCTATCTTTAAAGCAGTTCAAATTGGCTAAAAGGCTAATCAAGCGCAAACCGTATACTAAGTATATAGAGCACAGTTAATTTTGTGATTATTAGAAACTGACCGTAATTGGAAATAATCTCAGTCCATAGTCGGCTCATAAATGCCGCCCACTTTAACGCAAAAAAAGCCACCTCAGTGACTTTCTTTATCTAAAATTTATCTGTAAATAATAATGGTCAAAAACATAGCTTAGAGATTAATGCCCGCCGCCATTAATCGTACGTACCATCTCTTCGACCATTTTCTTGGCATCGCCAAAGATCATCATCGTTTTATCCATGTAGAACAAGCTGTTATCTAGACCTGCATAACCAGTACTCATAGAACGCTTGATCACCATGACCGTCTGGGCTTTGCTGACTTCTAGAATCGGCATACCGAAGATTGGAGAAGTAGGATCATCTTTCGCAGATGGATTCACAACGTCGTTTGCACCGATAACTAGGACCACATCGGTACTCGCGAAATCTGAGTTAATCTCGTCCATCTCTAGAATATCATCATAAGGTACATCAGCTTCAGCCAATAGTACGTTCATATGACCTGGCATACGACCCGCAACGGGGTGAATCGCAAAGCGAACGTTAACGCCTTCTTCTTTTAACAACTCATATAGCTCTTTTACTGCATTCTGTGCACGGCCTTGCGCCATACCGTAACCTGGCACGATGACCACACTGCTAGCATTAGACATGAGAAATCCTGCGTCTTCTGCTGAGCCTGCTTTGTAGTTCTTCGGTGCCCCATCATCGCCGCCTGCTGCCACAGCTGATGTACCCATACCACCGAATAAGACATTAAGTAGTGAGCGGTTCATGGCTTTACACATGATGTAAGACAAAATCGCCCCTGATGAACCAACTAGAGAACCTGCGATAATCAGCATCGAGTTGCCAAGCGTAAAACCAATGCCTGCTGCTGCCCAACCTGAGAATGAGTTCAGTAGTGATACAACTACTGGCATATCACCTCCACCAATTGGCGCAATCCACATCCAGCCAAAGATAACGGCAATCACTGCCATCGCATAAAATGCTGGTAGTGAGTCAGTGACGAAATACACCCCACCGAAACCAATCATCGCAATGAATAGTAGCGCTTGAACCGGTTTTACCCAGCCGCCAACCAGTGTCTTGGCCCAGCTTTTCGCGGCCAATTTACCAAAGGCAAAGACCGAGGCTGAGAACGTAATCGCACCGATGAAGCAACCGATAAATAGCTCGATGCGAGCAACAGCGCCATGCTGCTGTTCAGTGTGCAATACTGTCGCCAGTGCAATCGCAACCGCTGCCAAACCGACGAATGAATGCATTAAAGCGACGGTTTCTGGCATCTGAGTCATGGCGACTGTTTTCGCTTTCCATATACCAACAAGGGCACCCAACACCATCGCACCGATAATGAGCCAAAGCACAGGGCCTTCTGCTAAAAAGAAGGTCGTCACGACGGCAATTGCCATCGCTGCCATACCAAAACGGTTACCGCGGATAGCTGTCTTTGGGCTAGATAAACCACGTAGAGTTAAAACAAAGAGGATAGCGCCGACTAGGTAGAACCAATCTGCATTTGCCGCAATCATTGCTGAGAAATCATTCATGCATCACCTCCGGCATCAGTGGTTGCTACTGGTGCTTTTTTTACTTTCGGTTTAAACATCGCAAGCATACGCTCAGTCACGGCAAAACCACCAAAGATATTGATACTGGCTAAAAATACCGCAAAGGCACCAAGTAAGCTGGTTGGCGTAAACATAGATCCATCAATCGTGACGGTCTGTAGCATCGCACCCACAATGACGATACTTGATAGTGCGTTGGTGACGGCCATCAATGGTGTGTGCAGTGCAGGCGTCACGCCCCAAACCACGTAATATCCGACAAAGATAGCAAGTACAAATACGGTAAAAATCGCTACAAATGGTGTGCTACTCATGGCCGCACCGGCTGGCGCTGCAGCTAAAATAGTGGCAATCATCTAATCCTCCTAAAAATTTATTCATTACTGGCAAATGTGTAGTGACAACGTTAGTGATGACAAAGTATGTGGTAATAGACCGTTCAAACTAGCGTTTGGCCAGTCGTACCTGACTGTCATGTGTCACTGCCAGTGCGCCCTGAATCTCGTCTTCCATGTCTAAGTTGAGCGATAAGTCGTTTGCTGACGCGTCATCGCCAGCAGGTGCAATCAATGTCGTAATAAAATTAACCAGGTTGTTGGCATACAAATCTGACGACTGTGCGGCAAGCATTGATGGGATATTGGCGGCACCAACGATACGTACGCCATTGTCTGTGGTGATGGTTTCGTTAGGCACGCTGCCTTCGACGTTACCACCGGTACCAGCTGCCATATCGATCAGTACAGAACCTGCTTTCATTTTGGTAAGGGTTGCGCTATGTACTAAACGCGGTGCGTTACGACCAGGGATTTGCGCCGTGGTAATAACGATATCAGCATTACTGAGCGCTTTATCTACGACAGCCGCTTGATCTTTGACATATTGCTCTGATGGTGTCCACGCATAACCACCGGTAGACTTGGCTGTTTCAGCCTCCTCTGCGCTCATCGGCACATCAAGCCATTTACCACCGAGTGATTCCACTTGCTCGCGAGCGGTCGGACGTAGGTCACTGGCTTCTACCACGGCACCCAAACGCTTTGCTGTCGCAATCGCTTGTAGACCTGCAACACCCACACCTAAAATAACGACTTTGGCTGGCTTCACTGTACCTGCTGAGGTCATAAACATCGGGAAAGGACGCGAATACTCATTGGCCGCGAGCAATACGGCTTTATAACCAGCAAGGTTGGCTTGTGATGACAGTACATCCATATTCTGTGCGCGTGACAGTGTACGAGGCAGCAATTCCATCGCAAAGGCTGTCGCGCCTTTGGCTGCATACGTATCAAGCTGCGTGTTACGATATGGGTCGAGCATGCCAATGACGATCTGACCAGACGATAAGCTTTGGGTGGCTTCCGCTGGTAGGTCATTGACTGTGGTAATAATCTTAGACTGGGTAATCACCTCGGTGCGATTACTGGCAATATCGGCACCCGCAGCCTGATACAACTCATCAGCATAGTATGCTGCTTGGCCTGCACCTGACTGAATGACGACTTCAAACCCAAGTTTACGCAATTTTTTGACTGCGTCTGGGGTTATGGCTACACGGCTCTCGCTCGTGATATCTGCACTGATTACACCGATTTTCATACCGTCTC
>Ga0209295_1000543_pt1 | contig 17143 bp, 20 predicted proteins | sample Porto_5metaG_FD_187428 | JGI IMG/M metagenome (GOLD analysis project Ga0209295, IMG submission 187428) | Marine algal microbial communities from Porto, Portugal - Porto_5 metaG (SPAdes) (version 2) | ecosystem: Host-associated > Algae > Red algae > Unclassified | place: Portugal: Porto... | reverse complement strand
GGCGGGAGAGGTGACCATCGACGTCAGTACCCAAGAAGGGTTTGCGAATTGGTCTCCTGTTTACGATATGCGGCTGACGACCGGGGACACCCCAACGCTTGATCTGGATCGGTCAGTCGTGGTGGCGCAGCATACTGGGCAAGATTGGATGGACGTAAAGCTGGTTCTATCGACAGCGCGTCCGGGTGAACAGATCGCGCCAAGCGGCGTTTGGGCACCACTGCGCCGGATCGTTTCAGAGGAAGACCTTCAGCGCGAAAAGACAATGCGCACCATGGCGGATGGGGTCCTTATGGATGCTCCGGTCGCAATGGAATCATTTGCAGCGCCGATGATGCCTGCGCCAAGCGTACTGGCTACTGCAGACTTTAGTGGCGCCGCCGTGACCTATACCTATCCGGGCCGTGTGAGCATCCGAAACGGCGTAGATGATCTGCGTTTGCCATTGGATACCTTGGCGCTGGAGGCCGATGTCTGGGCCGAAGCCGCCCCAAGCCGCGATAGCATTGCTTACCGCGTCGCAGAGTTCACCAATGACACACAGGAAATTCTGCTGCCCGGTACTGCGTTGATGTTCGCAGACGGGACAATGATCGGCTTTGCAGAACTGCCGTTGGTCGCTGCGGGTTCTGAAACCCAAATGGGATTTGGTCCTTTGGATAGGATCGTGCTGAACCGGATGACACCAAACAAGTCAGAGGGCGAGCGCGGCGTGTTTTCCAGCAGCAATCAGCTGGAAGAAGAGGCGGTGATTACGGTCGAAAACCTGACTGGCCAAGACTGGGACGTGCTGCTGCGTGATGCAGTGCCATATTCCGAACAAGACGACCTAGAGGTTGAGGTCACGGCCAGCCCGACTGTGACGCGCACGAACCCCGAAGGGCGTCGTGGTATACTTGAATGGGACTTGTCAGTACCAGCCGGTGAAAAGCAAGAAATCACATTGGATTATACGCTTACATGGCCGTCGGGGTATGTACTTCAATAAGGGTGGATCAAGATTCACCCTACGGGTGCCACGCTAGATTGGTTTGGTCTAACGTGGCACCTCATGAGGATGAACTAAGTTGCGTCTAGCAAATGAATGAAGGGACGCTAGCCGCAAAGTTACCTCGATTTCTTATTAAACTTTTGGTATTAGGTGGACGTCTTTAGCATCATCGGCGGGTAAGATTTTGCGAGGAGATCAGCCGGGACGTTGAAAAACGTAAAAGGATGTCCGCTGTCCTCTTGGCACCAATACTATTCGTGGCAATGGAAAGGCCTAGATGCAAATTACCGGCGACTACCTTGTCGACTTTGGCGTTCCGCTTTCTATTATTTTATCGGTCGTCATAGGGATAACTAATAAGTCTTTCGCGAGTAAGTTTATTTTGGTCGCGGGCGGTTTACTGTTCTTTGGTGCCTACATTTCTGTTCTGATTTTTGGGAATGATTGCGTTGGGCATCCCGGAATTGGTTATAAGCGATGCTCGAGTTTCTCGGGGGCGGTTGCCGATATGGCGTCGAGCTTCAACGCATTTGCTATTTTCGCTTATGTGTTTCTTGCCGCTCCGCTCTTTCTCGTCGCGCTGATTTTGGATTTCAGGTTTCGAAGTGCTGAACGGTAAATAAGGGTGGATCAAGATCTACCTTACGGGACTGCGGCATGAAGATGTTGCAGTCTCCCGGTCGCAAAAGGCGATATGGTTTGACAAAAGTCGTAACCTATTCGGCAGGTAATGTTGTTTAGGTGTCGTCAGTCCCAGTGTCAGGCTCACCAATAAACGCCCATACTAACGAAGCAACCAGAACACCAATTGTCACAAATATTAATGTTGGCGTTGCAAGTGTTAGCCAATCATATGCGGATAAAGATCCATCATTCTGTCTAGCGTATGTGTTGGCATCGACGAAGAGAGTAAGCCCGGGGATAAGCGTTTCCCGCAAGTTCATATAGAGGCGGGCTAAAGTACCTAACAGAGATATGAGTAACGCAATTCCCCCACCCCAAGATGCCGCTTTGCCCCAAGTTATTTCATCGCGCATAAGGTATTTTAGAATGGGAGCGCCAATGACCCAACAGCAAAGAAATGAAACCGGAAGACCAAATATTGCTGCATAAACGAGAACAAATATGTTGCTTAGTATGGCCAAGGGTATCGCAATACAGGCCCACCCGATAAGTGCTGCTAGGTTCACGGCTCTTATCCACTGTTTTCGAGAGTATGCTGGATAATTTTCCATATTTTGCGTTGCAGTATCCGCAGTTTGATTGTGTCATGAAACCATAAAAGGGCCCCAAGCGGGGCCCTTTTTATTTTACATATTCGGATAGTTCGGTCCGTCGCCACCTTGTGGGACTGTCCATGTGATATTCTGGCTTGGGTCCTTGATGTCGCAGGTTTTGCAGTGGACGCAGTTTTGGAAGTTAATGACAAAGCGGGTGTCTTTGCCTTCTTCCTCTACGTACTCATAGACGCCAGCCGGGCAGTAACGTGCGGCGGGACCAGCGTATTTGGGCAGGTTGATGTTAACCGGCACCGACGGGTCTTTGAGGTGCAGGTGGGCAGGTTGGCTTTCCTCGTGGTTGGTAAAGCTGAATGCCACGTTTGTAAGCCGGTCAAATGACAGCGTGCCATCGGGTTTGGGGTAGTCGATAACCTTGTGCTTGCTGGCCTCTTCGGTGGCATCCGCGTCGGATTTGCCGTGCTTGAGAGTGCCAAGCAGTGAGAACCCGAATGTGTTGGTCCACATGTCCATGCCGCCAATAGCAAGCGAAGCGAGTAGACCGTATTTTGACCAAAGCGGTTTAACATTCCGGACTTTTTTCAGGTCATCGCCGATTTCGCCATCGCGTACGGTGGTTTCGTAATCGGTGAGTTCGTCGCTTTGACGGCCTTCTTTGAATGCTTCAACCGCTGCTTCGGCAGCCGCGATGCCTGATAGCATTGCGTTATGGTTGCCTTTGATGCGTGGGACGTTGACCATGCCCGCCGAACAACCCAGTAGCGCGCCGCCGGGGAATGTCAGCTTTGGCATCGACTGATAACCGCCTTCGGTAATTGCGCGGGCACCGTAAGCGATGCGCTTTCCGCCCTTAAGCAGGTCGGCGACCATTGGGTGATGCTTGAAGCGTTGGAATTCCATGTAAGGGAACAGGTGCGGGTTCTTGTAGTTCAGGTGGACAACAAAGCCGACGTACACTTGATTGTTTTCAAGGTGATAGATGAAGGATCCGCCGCCCGCGTTTCCGCCCAAAGGCCAGCCCATGGTGTGGGTGACTGTACCTTCTTTGTGCTTGGCCGGGTCGATTTCCCAGATTTCTTTCATGCCAACGCCGTATTTCTGAACGTCGTGGCCCGCACCCAGCGCGAATTTCTCGATGACTTCTTTTGATAGTGATCCGCGCACGCCCTCGGACAGGAACACGTATTTACCGTGCAGTTCCATGCCGGGTTCATAGGATGGGCCGGGTGTGCCGTCTGCGCTTTTGCCGAATTCGCCTGCTACGACGCCTTTGACTTCGCCGGTGTCACCGTAAACGAGTTCGGAACATGCCATCCCAGGGAAGATTTCGACGCCTAGTTCTTCGGCTTGTTCGGCCATCCAACGGCAGACGTTCCCCATCGACACGATGTAATTGCCATGGTTGTTCATCAGCGGTGGCATGGCAAAGTTCGGCACGCGCAGCTGTCCTGCTTCGCCAAGCATGTAGAAATTGTCTTTCTCGACCGGCACGTTCAGGGGCGCGCCTTTTTCTTTCCAATCAGGGATCAGTTTGTCCAGACCACATGGGTCAAGCACCGCACCAGACAGGATATGTGCGCCAACTTCGGACCCTTTTTCCAGCACAACGACGTTCAGATCAGCATCAAGTTGCTTCAGGCGGATCGCCGCTGATAGGCCGGCAGGCCCTGCGCCAACGATTACTACGTCATATTCCATCGCTTCGCGTTCAATCTCGGCCATCGACAAATCCTTCACTTATTGGGACTGCTGCCCCCTTTTAATCGGTTGCAGCAAGGGTTACCTGAAGCGAGATTGTGGGGCAATCAAGACACAACGTCAAAACCAGATGCCGCGACACGTGATCGCGGCATGGGCCTTGACTTTGATTACCCCACTTAGGCTATGAACGTTCGATTGACACTTTTTACCCCCGGGAGCGGATGCAATATGGATAAGATTCCACTCACACGCGCAGGCTTTGACAAATTAGATGCCGAACTTAAGCATTTGAAAACAGTTGAGCGCCCCGCAATTATTCGCGCCATCGCCGAAGCCCGCGAGCATGGCGACCTGTCCGAGAACGCGGAATATCATTCTGCGAAAGAAAAGCAGTCCTTTATCGAAGGCCGCGTGAAAGAGCTGGAAGGCGTAATTTCACTGGCTGACGTGATCGACGTGGCCAAGCTAAAGGGCACCGTGAAATTTGGTGCGACAGTTGAGCTGGTCGATGAAGACACCGACGAAGAAAAGACCTATCAGATTGTGGGCGAGTATGAAGCCGACATCGAAAGTGGTAAGCTGAATATGCAGTCACCCTTGTCACGTGCCTTGATTGGTAAAGACGAAGGTGACAGTGTTGAAGTGCGGACACCAGGTGGTGTGCGTAGTTATGAAATCCTAAGTATCATTTATAAGTAAAAAGGTGCCGTGTTATGGCGCATCGATCAATCAACGGATCGACAACGGGTGGCGATGGGCTAACCCGTTTTGACCGCACCGCTTTGGGGCTTGCGGTCGGCTGGCTTGTTGTTGTCAGCCTGTTTTTCTTGATCTTGCCGCCGGGAGTATTCACCGACGCAGGCTTTGACAGTTTGCGTTTTGTGATGTTGCTGGTCGCGATTTTCATGCCTGTGATGATGACTGCCGTGGTTGCTTTTGCTGCGCGGTCACATCGTGCGTCACGTGATGAATCGTTTCGGATGCAGGCCGCGCTTGATGCGATGCGCCAAACCCGCGCGTCACAGCCTGCACCGCAGCGCCCGGCGGCAGCGTCACCCGCTGCGGCAGCGCGCCGCCAGCCGCCTGAGCTGCGGACCCAGACAGCAGCACCAGTTGCTGATCCACCGGCAGAGCCATCACCACCTATCCAGCAATTGTCGCATATCGATTTGGTGCGCGCGCTGAACTTTCCCGACAACGAAGATGACGTCGAAGGGTTTGCTGCGCTGCGCCGTGCCTTACGTGATCCCGATGCCCGTCAGATCGTACAGTCCAGCCAAGATGTGCTGACCCTGCTGTCGCAGGACGGCATTTATATGGATGACCTGCATGCAGATCCGGCACCAGCTGAACTATGGCGCCGATTTGCCAAAGGTGAACGTGGTGAGGGTATCGCTGGGCTGGGTGGCGTGAATGATCCTGCGCATCTGGTACCAACTGCCAAACGCATGACCGAAGACACGATCTTTCGTGATTCTATGTCGCATTTCCTGCGTCGCTTTGATCAGACGGTTGCGGCCTTTGAAATCAACGCCAGTGATGATGATTTGCTTGCGTTGGCTGAAACCCGAACGGCACGTGCCTTTATGCTGCTAGCCCGCGTGAAAGGCAGCTTTGAATAAGCAAGCCGGGTGACAAGATAGTCATGGTGCGCTAGCCCTTTACCAAACGAAAGGGGCTAGCAATGAAAACCATTTCTGAAAACCGCTGCTACGGCGGCACCCAAGGGGTTTATTCCCACGCTTCTAATACCTGTAACTGCGATATGACTTTCGCAGTTTTCCTACCCGAAGAGGCAGCTTTTGGTCCGGTTCCCGTTTTATGGTTTCTGTCGGGGCTGACGTGCACCCATGAAAACGCGATGACCAAAGCGGGTGCGCAGGCATGGGCCGCAGAACAAGGGATTGCGATCATTTTCCCTGATACGTCACCTCGTGGCGAAGATGTTGCCGACGACGAAGCTTACGATTTGGGGCAGGGCGCTGGGTTCTACATTGACGCGACCGAGGAGCCTTGGAGCAAGCACTACAAAATGTGGAGCTATATCGCGGATGAGCTGCCTGCGCTGGTCGGAGAGAACTTCCCGTTTGATATGGAGCGCCAGTCGATTTGCGGTCATTCCATGGGCGGTCACGGTGCGCTGACGTTCGCGATGGCGCTGCCCGGCCGTTTTCGGTCTGTCTCGGCCTTTGCGCCAATCTGCAATCCACTGAAAAGCGACTGGGGTCGCAAGCAATTCACGGCTTATTGGGGTGCGGATGAATCCAAATGGGGACCACATGATGCGAGTGTCCTGATGCAGGGCGGCGGGTTTGATGGCCCAATCTTGATTGACACAGGAACAGACGATCAGTTTGGTGACCTACTTGGAACCGAGGCGCTCGCGCAGGCGATGGCCGCAAAACGCCAAGAGGGCACTATCCGTCTGCAAAAGGGATATGATCACTCGTATTTCTTCATCTCGACCTTCATGGAAGATCACGTGAACTTTCACGCCGAGGCGCTCTACGCATGATATACGTTGATGCCGACGCCTGCCCGGTCAAAGCCGAAGTAGAACGCGTCGGTACCCGCCATAAGCTAAAGATGTTCGTCGTTTCTAACGGCGGCATCCGGCCTTCGGCTAATCCATTCGTTGAAACCGTGGTGGTCCCCGATGGCCCCGATGTGGCTGATATGTGGATCGCCGACCGGGCAACCAAAGGCGATGTGGTTATCACGGGTGACATTCCCCTTGCTGCACGGTGCATCGAAAACGGTGCGTTGGTGCTAAAGCATAACGGCGAGCCGCTAACACAAGCCAACATCGGCAACGTACTTGCGACCCGTGATCTTATGGCAGACATGCGCGCGGCTGACCCGTTCCGTCAAGGCGGTGGCAAGCCCTTTAGCAAGGCCGACCGCGCCCGTTTCTTAGACGCGCTCGAACGAATGGTGCGACAGGCAGCGCGGTAGCCAAGTCTGGCGTTTACACCCTGTAAGCGACTGCTAAGGTGGCCCTAATTGGAAAACGAGGGGCCAACATGGCAGATATTCAGGCAGTCATCTTTGACATTGGAAACGTGCTGATCGAATGGCAGCCAGAGCGGTTTTACGACCGCGTCATTGGTGCTGATCGACGTAAGGCTATGTTTGCCGATATTGATCTGCACGGGATCAATGATCTGGTAGATCGTGGCCATCATTTCCGCGACACGATTTATGCCGCTGCTGAAGAAAACCCCGAATGGCGTGACGAAGTCCGCATGTGGCATGATAATTGGTCCGACATGGCGACCCCGACCATTGAGCATTCTGTACGTTTGTTGCGTGCATTGCGCGTGGCTGGCGTGCCAGTGTTTGCGCTTTCGAACTTTGGAATTCAGACGTTTGAAATCGCAGAGCCTGTCTATCCGTTCCTGAAAGAATTCGACCGTCGTTATATTTCGGGGCACATGAAAGAAGTGAAACCGGGCCACCGGATTTACGAAATGGTCGAGGAAGACTGCGGCATAGCGCCTGCCGGGTTGCTGTTTGCCGATGATCGGGCGGACAATATTGCGACTGCTGCGGAACGGGGTTGGCAAACCCATTTGTTCACCCACCCACAGGGTTGGGCTGATCGGCTGGTGGCTGAAGGGCTGCTAACTCCAGAAGCCGCACAATGACTGTGATGATCCCTTTTGCTGAGGGACAAAAGCAGCTTGATTGGCTCGCATTGACGGATGCCTTGGCCGATGGACACAAACTGAAAAAGGCTGATGTCGCGGATGTGTTTCTGTACGAGGGCGACAACACGCTTTTGAACCGATCCGCGTGGATTCCGGGGATGGGCCTCGCCGTGAAATGCGCGACAGTGTTTCCGGGGAACCGTGCTGTCGGCAAGCCAATGGTCGGCGGTGCCGTGAACTTGTTTTCGGACGAGGATGGATCGCTTGAAGCAATTGTCGATTTCCATCTTGTCACCAAATGGAAAACGGCGGGCGATAGCCTGCTTGCCGCGCGTCGGTTGGCGCGACCCGACAGTAAGAACATCCTGATCGTTGGTGCCGGGACAGTCGGGCATGGGCTGCGGGAGGCCTACGCTGCGGCTTTTCCTGATGCGCAGTTTACTGTGTGGAATAGATCGCCCGAAGGCGCTGATCGGTTCAAAGAGGCATTTCCCGATGTCTATATCGCAGAAGACCTTGCCGAGGCCGTAAACCGCGCAGATATCGTGACCTCGGCCACGATGTCGACCGAGCCGTTGATCAAAGGTGAATGGCTACGACCCGGTCAGCACATAGACCTTATCGGTGCGTATCGTCCCGATATGCGCGAAGTTGATGACCTCGCGTTGCAGCGGTCGCGCATCTTTGTCGATAGCTTTGACACTACGGTCGATCACATCGGAGAGATCAAAATTCCGCTCAAAACGGGGGCAATTACCCAAGACCGTATCGTGGCGGATTATTATGGGCTAGACCAATTTGTACGCACTGATGATGCTGAAATTACACTCTTTAAAAATGGCGGTGGTGCGCACCTTGATTTGATGACGAGCCGCTACATACTGGCGGCATGGCTAGCGCGGGGCGTGACCTAGCCAAAGAACGGGACGGAAAGTAATGTCGTATCTAGTTTACTTGGGGCTGTTTGTTTTTGTGGCGGCCCTGCCCATCATTCTGGAATTGCGACGCAAGCCAGTCAGTGAAGAAGAACGTGGCGAAACGACGGGTGATTTGGCCCAGTTGAGCCAAGGCATCACGCACTACCGCTGGGTTGGACCCGTGCGTGGGCCGGTTGCGGTTGTGGTTCATGGGATTTCAACGTCGTCGGTCGCTGTCGAAGGTCTGGCACAAGGGCTGGGCGAGATGGGTTATCGGGTTTTGGTCTATGATCTTTATGGGCGTGGATTGTCGGATGCCGTATCCGGCCGGCAGAACCGCGCATTTTTCTTGCAACAGCTGACAGATATGCTCGAGCATCAAGGGCTGAGCGAGGATATTACCCTTGTTGGCTATTCGATGGGTGGCTCGATTGCGACGGCGTTCGCGTCAGAGAACCCGCACTATATTAAACGTGTTATCCTTGTCGCTACCGCAGGCGTGATGACCGAAGAAAGCAAGTTTTCAGGCTTTTGCCGTCGGTTCCCGCTCATTGGCGATTGGGCGCATGGGATGTTCGCGCGACGTCGTGCGCGCAAGGCGATCCCACGTTCGGGTAACAGCCAAATGGCAAGCACGGTTTATGCCGCGCAGCGCCAAGAACTAAAGCGCCGTGGCTATTTGCCCGCGGTCTTGTCCAGCCGTCGTGGTATACTTTCAGAAGTTCAAGAAGCCGATCATCGCCGCCTTGCTCGGTTGGATGTACCGACAATCGCAATCTGGGCCGAGAAGGACCACGTCATTCCTATTCGTGCGCTGGGCGTGATGGCGCAATGGCACCGTGATGTCCTGCAAGAGGTTGTACCCGATGCTGGCCACGCGATGCCCTATACCCATTGCCCACAATTAATGCAGGCCATCGGCAAAGCGTTACGTTCCTAAAGATCAGGCTGGCATCGCAGCGGCTGGTCTGTTTTCTTTGATTGGCAGGTGAACGATTGCGCTGAACGCCCCGATGCCGACGCCGACCCACCAAACATGGGAATAGGTGCCGTAGATGTCGTACAGCTTGCCCCCCAGCCAAACGCCCATGAATGACCCAAGCTGGTGCGAAAAGAAGACGATCCCATAAAGCGTGCCCATGTAGCGCAATCCATATAGATGCGCGACGAGGCCTGACGTGAGCGGTACAGTGGCGAGCCAGAGGCTTCCCATGCCGACCGAGAACAGGATTACGCTAAGCGGGGTGATCGGGAAGATGATGAACGCTGCCGCAATGATGGTCCGGCCTGCATAAATTCCGGCGAGCAGGTATTTCTTTGAATAATGATTGCCCGCCCAGCCAGCCAGTAGTGTCCCGCCAATGTTGGCCAGCCCGATAAGCGAAATCGCAACAGCGCCAAGTCTGCTGGTCGTTGTGATGCCCATGCTGGCAAGAAGTCCGCCCTGATCCAAGGGCCCGCACATTTCTGTAACAAGCGCCGGGAAGTGGGCGGTGACAAACGCAAGCTGATACCCGCAGGAAAAGAACCCAAGGAAGATGAGCGTGTAAGACGGATCTTTGAAAGCGCGGATCAGGATGGTGCCCATGCTTTCTTCGAGCTCGGCCTTGGTTGCTTGGGCCGGGCTGCGCATCATTGGTAGAACCAACAGCGTGGCCATGATCATCCCTGCGAATGCGACAAAGGTCGATTGCCATGTCATGAAGCCCAGCAGGTATTCCGCTAATGGGGCACCGATGACCTGCCCAGCAGATCCTGCCGCAGTCGCAATGGCCAGCGCCATTGATCGGTTCTCGGCCGATGCTGCCCGGCCTACAACTGCAAGGATCACACCAAAGCCGGTACCCGCGATGCCAAAACCGACAAGAATTTCATAGAATTGATGTGCCTCGGGCGTTGTGGCTCCCGCAGACAAAAGTAGCCCAGCGGCATAGAACAGCGCACCCATGATGATCGCTTTGCGGTCGCCAATTTTCTCTGCGATAGCGCCAAAAATCGGTTGCCCAATGCCCCAGGCCAAATTCTGAATCGCAATGGCAAGACTGAAATCTGAACGAAGCCATCCAAATTCCGAAGCAATCGGGATTTGGAATACCCCGAATGACGCGCGGATCGCGAAACCGGTCATGATGATCAGACATCCCGCGACAAGAACGGGGGTGATAAGGGGGGCTTTGTGTTCCATGCGCCCAGTTCGCGCGGTCACCGGATCATTGTCAATTATTCAATTGTATCGACACGCTTTTCATCATGGCGGTGCCGGGGTATCTCACGGCTATGACAGTTCGAAATGCATATCAGTCCGCCGTTGACGCGGGTACGCTTACACCTGACGACGCCCAGATCGCGGTCCTGCCCGAGCTTGAGCGCGTGCGCGTTGCACTTGCTACCCCGGTTAAGCGTGGGTTGTTTCGCAAAGCGCCTCCAGCGGCGCCCGGGCTATATATGTGGGGTGGCGTGGGGCGCGGTAAATCCATGTTGATGGACCTGCTTTATGATCAAGTCGATGTCCCCAAACGCCGCCGTCATTTCCATGCATTTATGCAGTGGGTGCATTCTGAAATGACAGAGGCGCGCAAAAAGGGTGTCGATGACGCGATTGCACCTGTTGCCGCCAAACTAGCTGATGAGGTGCGGTTTCTTGCGTTCGACGAAATGCAGATCACCGACATCACAGATGCAATGATTGTTGGGCGCTTGTTCGAGGCGCTATTTGCTGCGGGCGTAATCGTGGTGACAACATCAAACCGCCCACCAGACGATCTGTACAAAAATGGCTTGAACCGCCAGCTGTTCACCCCCTTCATCGCGCTCATCAAAGAGCGGATGGTTGTGCATGAGTTGATCAGCGATACGGATTATCGTCAGGATCGGCTAGCCGGGAAACAAAGCTATTTTACACCCAACGATGAAGCCGCACGCAGCGCAATAAACGAGATTTGGGATCACCTAAGCAACGGTAAGTCAGAGCCATTGGTGCTGCACGTCAAAGGCCGCGAAGTCGAATTGCCGGGTTATCACAATGGCACTGCGCGAGCAAAATTCTATGATCTGTGCGGTCGGTTCCTTGGCGCTGCGGATTATCTAGCGCTGGCCGATGCAGTGCGGGTACTGATCTTGGAAGATATTCCTGCCCTGTCACGTAGCAACTTTAACGAGGCAAAGCGCTTTGTCACACTGATTGACGCACTTTATGAAGGTAAAGTGCAGCTAATTTGTTCCGCCGCCGCCGAGCCTGAGATGCTATACCTTGAAGGCGAAGGAACCTTTGAATTTGAGCGAACTGCCAGCCGTTTGCGTGAAATGCAATCGGCTAACTGGGGCAATTAGATTCCGACGAATTCGGCGACGTCGGGATCGTAGGCTTCTAGCGTGCCTTCGCCGATGTCGTTCCATAGGCCGTGCAGCGACAGCGTGCCTTCTTTGACGGCTTTCTCCACAAACGGGAATGTCATCAGGTTTTCGAGAGACACGAGAACCGCGCCTTTTTCCAAAGCACGCAGGCGGGATTCTTCGTCGCCTTCGGGCAATGCATCGAAACCGGGGCGCAAGATATCCATCCAGCGGCCAACAAAACTGCCTTTTTCTTCAAGTTCGGGCGCGTTGCCTGAACACATATGATAGCAGCCAGCGACGCCGCCGCAGCTTGAGTGACCAAGAATCACAAGATGCGACACCTTTAACGCGGTTACCGCATATTCGACTGCTGCCGAGGTACCGTGTTGGTTGCCATCAGGTTGGAATGGCGGCACCAAGTTGGCGATGTTGCGGTGGATAAAGAACTCACCCTGATCCGCACCAAAGATCGACGTGACATGTACGCGGCTATCACAGCATGAAATGATCATGGCGCGAGGGCGCTGGCCTTCGTCAGCAAGGCGACGATACCAACCTTTATTGTCCGCATAGGTTGTTGCTTTCCAGCCGTGGTAACGTGTGACCATATATGCTGGCAGTGGGCGGGCGAATTTCATTATAGGCTCCCTAGCGATTTTGATCGAAACTATGTCGTATTTTCAGAAATTTCGAGCGCTTTTTCACATCGTTATCAACCTTCCGAAAACCTTGGTGAACTATTGCTCGTTTTATGGAAAACAATACCTCTCATTTCGCGGTCCGGCAGGCACCTTACGATGACATCGTGATTTTGTGCTGTGCGGATAAATTGCAGTTTGATCCTGCCCCACTTAATCGCTTGTTCGCGACAAAACCGGTGGCCGAGGCGGAAGACATCGTTAGCCGTGTGCTTGAGGAGCTAGCCGCGCATCTGGAAGTCTTGCAGCAAGGATTAGCCAGCCAGAATTTTGCGACAATGCTGAAACCCTGTCGCAAAATTCGGTTGATTGCTGATCAGATTGGTCTGACAGAAATGGCCGTTACTGCCGGCCACATTCAAACTTGCCTTAAGCAGGCCGACGGTATCGCGCTAGAGGCGACGATGGCGCGGCTTGAACGCGCCTTTGACTATGCGGTGAGCGAAGTGTGGAATTTCCGCCAAAGGTGACAGCCCTACTTGCGGCCCCACGGTGGCAGGGTAGTCTGGCGGCAAATCAGATGTGATAGGACGCGCCTCATGCTACTTAACTTTGCCGCCGAAACAGACAATGTGATCCCGCTACATGTGGTGGAAACCGACGGTCTGGATGCCGCGTTGGAACGATTGTCAGACGCGGGTCGTGCTTGGGCCGCTGCGCAGGGCTTTAAGGCGGGCCTAGGTCAGGTATTGATGATCCCCGGTGACGCCGGCGCGATTGCGCAGGTGTTGGCTGGCTATGGCACAGCCGCGAACAGGGCGCGTGGTCGTTTTCATATGGGAACGATTGCAGCAAAGCTGCCTGACGGTGTCTACCAAATCGCGAGCGGCCTGTCGGGCGCTGATCTGGAAGAGGCCGCATTGGCGTGGTTGCTCGCCCAATACAAGTTCGACCGCTACGCCGTGTCTACCTCGACCGGGGCGCAACTGGCCGCGCCCGAAGGTATCGATGCAGATCGCATCGCCACCATTGCAACAGGAGAGGCGCTGACGCGCGATTTGATCAATACCCCCGCATCCGACATGGGGCCGCAGGAACTTGAAGACGCGGCGCGTGCGCTGGCGACCGAACACGGCGCAAAGATCGAGGTCACCACTGGCGACGACCTGCTTAGCGCGGGTTTCCCGATGATCCATACAGTGGGGCGTGCGTCTTCGCGGGCGCCCCGTTTGTTGGATATGCGCTGGGGGGAATCTGGTCCGCAGCTAACGCTTGTGGGCAAGGGGGTGTGTTTTGATACCGGCGGCCTGAATATTAAGCCGGGTTCGTCAATGGGGCTGATGAAAAAGGATATGGGCGGTTCGGCCACAGTGCTGGGCCTTGCGCATATGATCATGGGGCTTGGGTTGCCTATCCGTCTTCGGGTTTTGATCCCGGCGGTTGAAAACAGCATTGATGGCGATGCATTCCGGCCGCAGGATATCCTGACGTCGCGCAAGGGTCTAACGGTCGAGATTAACAACACTGACGCCGAAGGGCGGTTGGTATTGGCGGACGCGCTGACGTTATCAGATGAGGATAAGCCAGAGCTGGTAATTTCCATGGCGACGCTGACAGGTGCGGCGCGTGTTGCCGTGGGGCCGGACCTGTCGCCGTTCTATACCGACAGTGATGACCATGCGGCAGCGATTAGCGAGGCGGCCCGCGCTGTCGCTGATCCGGTTTGGCGGATGCCGTTTTATGAACCCTATGAAACGATGATCGAGCCCGGAATTGCGGACCTCGATAACGCGCCCAAAGGTGGGATGGCTGGCAGCATCACGGCAGCGTTGTTCCTCCGCCGCTTTATCGAAAGCCCATATATCCACTTTGACATCTATGGTTGGCAGCCAGCCGCTGCGCCGTCGCGACCTAAGGGTGGTGTGGGTATGGGTGCCCGCGCGGTGCTTGAGGCCCTGCCGAAGTTGTTGAACCTATGACGGATCGCCGACTAACCCCTGCCAACGGGCGCGTCGCGGCAATGAACCTTGCTGGCAAGGTAAAGGCTGATGCATATGTGACCGGTTGGCGCAAGATGGTGAACCGGGCCGTTGCTGACCTGCAGCGGTCACCGGATGGTGCGCGGGAACGGCAATTGTTGTTGGGCGCTGAAGTCACGGTTTTCGAGGATTTGAACGGTTGGTCGTTCGTTCAGGCCGCCAACCGCTACGTCGGGTATGTCTTGTCGAAGCACCTGACTGACCCACAGGACATCACCCATTTTGTGGGAACAATGGCGACGCATGCGTACACTGGTGATGATTTTAAGTCTGAACCTGCGATGGGCTTACCATTCGGCGCGCGCGTTTCAGTGATTGATGAGCGGCGCGATTTTCTGGAAACGAGTGTTGGCTTTGTCTCGAAAAAGCATCTGCGGCCTGTTGATCGGGCGTTCAAGGACCCAATCAATGTAGCCCAGCTTCATTTTGGGGTGCCTTATCTATGGGGTGGGGATTCGACACGGGGTATCGATTGTTCAGGTCTGATTTCAGCAAGTTTGACGGCCTGCGGTATCCCTTGTCCGGGCGATAGCGACCTGCAATGCGATGTGATCGGCACTGATGTGCAGGGTGAATTACAGCGCGGGGATATCGTGTTTTGGCATGGCCACGTTGGCATGATGGTCGATCCGGAAACGATGCTACACGCCAGCGCAACACCGATGGCTACGGTCTATGAACCTGTCGCCAAAGTCATGGCTCGTGTCGAGGCGCAGGGCCACGGCGGGCCGTTGGCGCGCCGTCGCCTTTAGTGAAGTGTTGCGTGCACGGGTGCTTGGGGCTGCGGCATGGCCCGGCCACGTAGCAACATTGATTTCAGCGCAAGGCCAACGTCAGCGGCAAGCGATGTAATCACTGGTGCAATATCAGCACGCACAAGTAGGGTGGCAATCAGCAACGCATCTTCGCGATCGCCGGTTGCCGCAGTCGCCACGAAATTGGCAAAGCACGCTTCATCCGCACCTAGACAACTGCACCCGATGGCATGACGCATCAGCGGCCGTCGCCGATGTTCGGTGCAAATGGCGAATAGCTGCTCTAGCGTTTTTAGGGTCGCGCGTCCGTGCGCTTGACCTAGCCCCGTTGCTAAGTCGTTCCAAATCGCCATTTGCCCGTCGGGGCCGTCACACCACATCCGAAAATACAGGACGATGCAGGCCTCTAGGCGGGGTTGGTCCGATAGCTGTCCAACGGCCGCGCCACCCTGTTTACGAACCGCCATGTTCATTTAGTCAGGATCAACTTACCTGCGCGCGTGATGCGCAATGTATAGACCTGATCACGCAATACGATGTGCGCTTGGTCGCCATCTTGGGTCAGAATATCTGCGTTATAAGTTGGTAGGTTTTGGGTCGCTGCCGGCTGTGGGCGTGGGACACTGTGGAATGACATTTTTGCGCTCCTTGCGGTGACTATTTTTGTCGAAGAGCTGCGACCACCCGGTTGGGAGACTGGAAGATGCATCGCCTTCGTCCTTTCATTTTCATGATCGGGCTAGCTGTCGTGTGAACAGGTGGCTGGATACAGCGCCTACATTCGTTGAAAGCGCACAAAAAGTCAATCCGACTTTTTTAGTCAGGTATATTATTTTCTATTCGACCGACCTGATCAGCTTGCGTTCGAGCACGCGCAAAACCTGTTTCAAATCATTTCCGCGCTTTAAAATACGCCCATCCATACCGATGACAGCGTATTGCCCTTGCCGTGATCGGAGCTTTGGCCGTTTCTCAATCCGGTAGATTGGATGTTCAGCAGCCCGACGAAATATGGAAAATACCGCGACCTCGCGTAGGCAAGAAATCCCATAGTCGCGCCATTCGCCCGCTGCGACCATCCGCCCATAGAGCCCAAGAATCAGCCCTAACTCCGTGCGGTGGAATGCGATTTGGGGGTTTTGCGAAAAGGGTTCTGGCGAATGAATAGTCATGAGGTAGCGTTGCGCCAAACGGCATTAAAATCAAGCATTGAAGCGAAATGCCATTGTTATGCCGCAAAATGACCACCCGGCAGACGCAGCAGTTACCAACTGGGGACACAAGTCATTGCAAGGCTAGGGCATAGCAAAATGCTACCCCGGTGTTGCGGCTCATAGCCCCCACCTTGTTCGTGACGCCGGGGAATACTGCTTTCCTAAAAATCTAGCCGCAGTCGATTGCCGCAATCGTTTCGTTTGCATCGATGCGGAAGTTTATGCGCTCAGCGCGGTAATCCATTGTGACCATATCGTCGGGCCGAATGACCCGGACCATTCCCAGAATCAACACGCGTTCAAGCGCAGTAACATCCTGACCGACTAAATCGGCGTGGCTGTTTGCGTTGCAGGTATCTTCTTGCACCGTGGGTAGACTGGGCGCAGTGGCCGCACATGCGCTGAGCGCGAGAATGGGGATGATATATTTCATGATTTGATAATGCCGGGCAACGCGGTTAACGCGCAAGTCGAAACAAAGTCCCGGTTGAAGTTTTGCATCAATTCGCAGATCGTCCGGCCAAGCAAATGGAGAATGATAATGCGTACACGTGCCGCGGTCGCTGTTGCAGCTGGCAAGCCACTTGAAGTGATGGAAGTGAACCTCGAAGGGCCGCGTGCCGGTGAGGTTTTGATCGAGGTGAAGGCGACTGGCCTGTGTCAC
>Ga0209295_1000542_pt1 | contig 17147 bp, 14 predicted proteins | sample Porto_5metaG_FD_187428 | JGI IMG/M metagenome (GOLD analysis project Ga0209295, IMG submission 187428) | Marine algal microbial communities from Porto, Portugal - Porto_5 metaG (SPAdes) (version 2) | ecosystem: Host-associated > Algae > Red algae > Unclassified | place: Portugal: Porto... | reverse complement strand
AAAATAAATAACTTGCCCCATTATGCTTGTTCTTTTCCCTTCTAAAAAACACAAAAAATAGTTCCGTAGCTATGGCTATGCAACGATTTTTTGAATTCTTTAGAAGAAAAAATTACGGCGCATTATTGAACAATTTATTTAATTTCTTTCAATAATTCAGAATCTGTCGGGTCTTGGCACAATGGTCGAACAGGTAGAGAAAATTCATGAATTTTCTCTACCTGTTCAAGATGGTGCGAACAGCTAAGTAGTAAGTCAATCTAATTATGATATGTTGCTTTGAGTGAAATTTTTTCGAGTACGAGGCGGAGGTTATTCAGCATAGCCGTAGCTACGCTGGATGTTCTCCAACAAAGTAATCGGACAAATTTCGCCAAATGAACTTATCATAATTAGTTTGACTTACTACTAAGTACCTTAATCGATTGTTCTTTAGACCTTGCTACAAACGGTGTCGGTACTACCGTACCTTTTACAATACCATTGATTTGTGACATACTCATTAAAATAAAACATTTCACGTAATAAAAATTTTTTTTAAAAAAATTTGTAAAAATATAACACTGATAGTCAATGTATTTACATAAAGCTATTTATAGATTATAATTTTAAGTTTTAAATAAAAAACTGATAGTCATTTATTTATACAGCCTAATTCTTAAAAGTATTTTTTTTATGGGCAATGTATTCTTCTATGTGTCTGATTATCAGTTAATTAAGTTATGTAAGCAGTTGTAAGCATACAAATTGTATGTGAAAATTAAAAAATAATAAGTATATTTGTATTGCATTGCCTCTAAAATAGAGTTTTTTGTAGTTAATTATTCCTATACTACAAAATAATATTTGCTCTTTTTATAGTCAAAGCTAAATCTGGAAACCAACTGATGAATGTATTTTTTCTATGCTAAAAATTATAGTTCAAAAGTTACAGATTGTTATTTATTAAATATTTTTTAATTTTTATTGCCATTGTTGGTAATAAGATATCGGCTATGCCATCTTTGATATTTAATATTAATACATATAGCTTGTTGAACTTTAAAACAAATTAAACATAGTTTTAATTTGTTTTTTGCTATGTGATAAGTTGTTAGAAAATCAAGGAAAGTTGTGCTGATAAAAAACACTATCATGAAAAGAGTACTTACATTAACTATCAGTTTATTTTTGCTTCAATTCACTGTATTTGGGCAGAGTATCATTCAACAAAAAATAACCCAGAAAATTAATACAATAGAACAAACTACCAAGTACAGCCCTTTGCAGGAAATATCTACCAATTCGGCAAAGAATGTTCCGATTGTTCCTACAAGCATCTTGAGCAATAAGCAATTTTTTGAAATGAGTAAGGACGTAAACAATTCTATTCTAAATCAGAAAAGCGAACATTTACAGGTGATAATCCCAATAAATGGTCAAAATGAAGAGTTACAACTTCTAAAAGCCGACATCTTTGCGGATGACTTCCGTGTCGTAGCAGCATCCAACCCTGATTTAGAATTGGATGTGGATATGGGAGTACACTATTGGGGTATTGTAAAGGGAAAAGAAAAAAGCCTCGTAACGATTTCATTCTTTGAGAGCGAAATCATGGGACTAATAAACTTTGACAATAGCCAATATACCGTCGGTAAAATGGAAGATAACGATTATCACATCTTGTACAATACTGAAGACCTCAGTTATATGCCAGACTTTTCTTGCGATGCAATCAGTACAGATGATGGTGACAATATCATTATAGATGAAACAGTAGGCGAAAAGTCTTCTTCCGGTGTTCCTTGCGTCAAAATACACATGGAGGTAGATTATGATTTGTATCAGCAACAGAACGGCATTACAGGTACAACAAATTATGTCAATGGGTTATTTGCGGAAGTTGCTACACTTTACACCAATGAAAATATAAATATTCAGATTAGTTATATGAATATATGGGATACACCTTCACCATACTCCTCCTCCGGTAACAAGCTGGGTGTGCTAGGTAATCAGGGCTATGGTAAGGCTTACGGCGACCTAGTACACCTTATTCACGGTAGTGGTGGCGGTGGAGTTGCTTACCTAGATGTTTTGTGTTCACAAACTAATAACCTCGGAGTAAGTGCTGTCGGATCTTACCAGAGTGTACCAATCTATACTTTCAGTGTTGATGTCATCGCTCATGAGTTAGGTCATAATTTTGGCTCACCGCACACACATGACTGCTCTTGGAATGGCAATAATACTGCCATAGATGGTTGTGGACCCGCAGCAGGATATAGCACAGGATGCAATGGTCCGATACCTCAAAACGGTGGTGTCATTATGAGCTACTGTCACCTCGTAAGTGCTGGAACTAATTTCAATAACGGATTTGGTACGCAACCCGGTAACCTAATCAGAAGTCGTTACAATTCAGCTTCTTGCCTCGATCAATGTGGCCCGGCTCCTACTTGTGATGACGGCACCCAAAATGGTAATGAAACAGGTGTTGATTGTGGGGGTAGTTGCGCACCCTGCATTTGCAACGGCAGTACAATAACTATCACTATCAATTTTGATGATTATCCACAGGAGAGTAGTTGGGAGATTACCAACGAGAATGGAACCACTGTAACTATTGGTGGCAACAATCAAGCCGCTGGCTCCACGAAAGTAGAAAATATATGCCTTGAAAATGGTTGCTATACCTTTATCATGAAAGATACCTACGGAGACGGTATTTGTTGTGGCTACGGAAACGGCTCATATAATGTGACCGACGAGGAGGGCAATGACTTGGCTTCGGGAGCGCAGTTTGGTAAAACAGAATCAACAGATTTCTGTTTAGACGGCGGAGGTGGACCGGCACCTACGTGTAATGATAACATACAGAATGGTAATGAAACAGGTGTTGATTGTGGGGGAGATTGTGCGGATTGTCAAGATTGTGTAGTTGGAAATCCCTGCAACGACGGTGATATTTGCACAATTTTAGACATTTTTAACGAAAATTGCGGATGCATCGGAAAATATATGGATAGCGACGGAGACAACATATGTGATGGCTCAGATCCTTGCCCGTCTGACCCTACCAATACTTGTGATGATATACTTGATTACTGTACCTCAGAAGGCTTTAGTACAATTTATGAATACATCGAAAGAGTTGCATTCGGAAATATAGACAATACATCAGGAGATGATAATGGTTACGGCAATTATACCGACCAAACCGTTATAGTAGGGAGAGGTGATTTTGTACCTTTGTACTTGAAGCCCGGCTTTCCAGGAACAACTTATGCTGAAGTCTGGAATGTTTGGATTGATTTTAACAGAGATGGCGTCTTTAGTAATTCGGAAAATGCTTATAATGGCATGGGCTCAGGAACACTGTCAAGTAATATCGAAATACCCAATAATGCCACCCTCGGTCTTACTAAAATGCGGATATCCATGCAGTGGGCACAATCAGCTACGCCTTGCGAATCTTTTGCATACGGAGAAGTTGAGGATTATACAGTAAACATCACGGATACTCCACAAAATTTTCTGCCATCAGAAGTGCTTGATAAAACAGGTTTATCGGTAGGTCCTGCATTCCGAATATCACCCAACCCCGCTACAGATTTCATTGATGTCAGCTTTCAATATCTTCGCGAAGGTGGTGCTATCGAGGTGATTAATTTATCAGGTAAAACAATATGGCAACAATCCACCGAAACTGAAACAGCTAACGTACGCATACCCCTCAGCAATATTCCGGCAGGTGTTTATTTTATTCGCCTAAATTTTGGAAGCAGTACGTATGCCACCGAACGATTTGTAAAACTTAAATAAGGAAGGAAGAAGAAAATAAGCTAAGTGAAAGAAATTAAATAAGATGTCCCATAATGCGAAGTATTTTTTTCGTCTAAGGATTTTTTGAAAGCCGCACATAGCCTTAGCACAGCCTGTCCCGAACCCCGATTCGGGATAAGGATTTCAAAGGATTCTTAGACGGAAAAAAGACGAGTATAATGGAACAATTTATTTAATTTCTTTCACTAAGTGAAAGAAAATAAATAACTTGCCCCATCATGCTTATTCTTTTCCCTTTTAAAAAACACAAAAAATAGTTCCGTAGCTATGGCTATGCAACGATTTTTTGAATTCTTTAGAAGAAAAAATTACGGCGCATTATGGAACAATTTATTTAATTTCTTTCACTAAGTACACTGTTTTATAAATTTATTTACATTTTTTGACGTTTATTTTGGAATGAATCGACCTAAAAATGACGCGAATACGCTCTGTATTTAAGGAGTTTTTGGGGGAGAGTCATTTCAAAAGAAATACTCAAAAACGTAAAGAAATTTATTAAACAATGTACTAAGTAGTGGGACAAAAATAGGCTTACAATTTTGACGTGGTTATTTTTTCTATATTTTTTCTTACAAAAACCGCACATAGGCTACGCTACAGCCTGTCCCGTACTTGATTCGGGATAAGGATTTTTGTAGGGAAAAATAACGGAAAAAGAAACCGTCAAAAAGTAAGGATATTTTTGTCTCACTACTTACTTTCCCTAACTTGAATGACGACTACACCCTATTTTCCTCGAATACCGCCAAGAAACATACTCTACGAAAATGATAACCACTTAAAAATCTGTAATATTAAACAAATCACCACTGAGTGCAGATCCAATTTATATGATAATTATTTAAATATCAGAAATTAAATAAATGTACATTCTTCGCGTCGTTATTTTTTCTTTAGACGAACCAAATTTGACGCGAATACTCACTGTATTTAAGGAAAATTTGGTGAAGTATAAAGGAAAAAGAACAAGTCGAGAATATGCATTTATTTTGTTCCTGATACCAATGTAGGTTCTGCTGAAATAAGGATATTTTTAAATTATTTTATGATAAAAAATACTTATAAATAATTCATTTTTTATAATAAATAAATTACAAAATAATTTTAATTAATTAAAAAATGGCTATATTTCAGTGCGACCAATGTATAATTAAAAAACAAAAACGAACTGTACTATTATGAAAAAATTACTCATACTAATTATTAGCTTGCTCTTGCTTCAATTGAGTGTATTTGGTCTAAATACCATTCAACAAAAAGCAACTAAGCAATTAGAGGTAACAAAGCAAACTGCCCAATACAAGCCTTCACAGGAAGTAATCCTTGATTTGAAAGAGGATATTTTAATTCTTCCCGAAGCCATCTCAAATAGCGACCAACTACTTGAAACATGTGACGATGGCATTCAAAATGGTGACGAAACAGGCATCGACTGCGGCGGTAGTTGTGAACCCTGTCCTTGCAATGGCAATATAATAAGGCTTGACATTGACGTTAAAAACTTCCTCATAGAAACCAGTTGGAATATTACCGATGAAAATGGAACTACTGTAGCTTCTAATGACAACACTCAGCCTGCCAATTCCATAGTTACAGAGGATATCTGCCTTGCAGGTGGCTGTTACACCTTTACTTCGATTGGAGATGGTAGTTTTGCTGGCTTGTATTACGGCTCATATAGCGTGACCGATCATAACGGCGATACGCTGGTCTTAGGAGCAAATTTAAGTGTCACAATAGTAACAGAGTTCTGCGTACCATCCCCGACTTGCAACGATGATATTCAAAATGGTGACGAAACGGGTATTGACTGTGGTGGTAGCTGTGCAGATTGTGTCGTTCTAACATCACTCTCCGATGAAGCGAGTTCACCGGAAAATCCCACATTCCGAATATCACCCAATCCTGTTACAGATTTCATTGACGTTAGCTTTAAAGATATTCGCGAAGATGGCATCATTGAAATAATTACTGCATGTGGTAAAACAATATGGCAACAACCCACCGAAACCGAAGCAACTGGCATACGCATACCTGTCAGTACACTTCCGGGAGGTGTTTACTATATTCGACTAAGTTTTGGAAGCAGCACACATGCCACCAAACGATTTTTAAAACTCAAATAATAATTTCGACTTGGTACTTAGTGAAAGAAATTAAATAAGATGTCCCATAATGCGAAGTATTTTTTTTGTCTAAAGATTTTTTGAAAGCCGCACATAGCCTTAGCTACAGCCTGTCCCGAACTCCGATTCGGGATAAGGATCTCAAAGGATTCTTAGACGGAAAAAAGACGAGTATAATGGCACATGTTATTTAATTTCTTTCACTAAGCATTCAAAACACTCGCATTTCACAAAATACTCTCCTTGCACAAAGTAGATTTACACAAAATAGTCACCCAAGCCCCTACTCGCCACTTCATCACCAATAGTCGCAACGGCGAGAGCTATGTCTACGAATCATTCTTCCAAATCGCTCATAATGCGAGTATTTTTTTACGAAAAAATAAGGTCACAAAAGTTGCTTTGATCATCGAAAATTCGGTAGAATTACTCGCCTTATATATTGGCGTATTATTGGAAGGCGTGGTGATGATTCCCATCGACCCGACGAAAGGAAAACCCGATATTGAAGAAATATTAGAGGAAGGGAAATGCGAGGTAATTATTTGTAATTCAACCATTTTTGAAAAAAATAAACAAGGAAAAACCATTTTCCACATAGAAGAAATCAAATCACAATTTTACGAAAACAACACAACATTCGACCCGCAGCGTCTCCTCCAAATCGACGGCGAAAAATGCTACGCCATCACCTTCACCTCCGGCACATCCGGCAAGCCCAAAGGCGTGATGCACAGCTTCAACAACCTCTACGGCGCAGGGCGTGATTTTGCCGAAGCGATGACCTTCAACAACACACACACCTTCTATCACAACTTGCCGATGACCTACATGGCGGGTTTGCTCAATCTGTTTTTTGTGCCGCTTGGCGCAGGTGCGCAGATTGTTATTGGCAGGCGTTTTAGCATCTTTGAGGTGATGAAATTTTGGAAGCCGATTATCAAGTACGAAGTCAATGCTTTTTTCCTGATTCCGACGATAGTTTCTCTCTTGATGAAAGTTGATAAAGGCACAAAAGGCGTTGATTATTGTAAAACAAAAAACATCCTCGCCGGCATCGGCACGGCTGCCCTCGACCAGAATTTGCGTCAACAATTCACCGAAAAATACGGCTTCCAACTCTACGAAAGTTACGGTTCATCGGAGTCGTTATTTACCAGCACCAACTCGCCCACGCACGACCGCATACAAGGCGTAGGTAAGCCCATCCGCAACGTAGATTGTTACTTTGCCGAAGATGGCGAAATCCAAATAAAAAGCCCACATAATATGTTGGGCTACTACAATATGGACACCTCAAAATTCATCGAAAACGACCGCTACAAAACAGGCGATTTAGGCTATCTCACAGACGGCTACCTCACCATCAACGGACGCAAAAAAGACCTCATCATACGCGGCGGAGTCAACATCAGCCCTGCAAAAATAGAGCGCACCATCCAAGCCACCAAGCTCACAGGTGAGTGCGTCATCGCAGGCATGCCCGACCCCATTACAGGCGAAAAAACCGTCTGTTTTTACCTCGAAAATGCCCCGATAGAAAAAGACACCCAAAAGCAAATCAACCAACACCTTACAACTCAACTTGGTAAGGATTATGTAGTAGATGAGTTTTGTGCGATAAAAGAATTTCCGCGTAATGCGAATGGGAAGATTGATAAGAAGAAACTCGTAACGCGAACTTCAAACTCACAATAAAAAACTAAAATGTGTAAATTAACGTTAGAACTTACACCTGTTCCTGTTTTTTGAATCTAAAAATCCGTAAAATGAAGGCACACAAAGATTTAATTAAGACAAAAGAATATTGGCTGACCAATTTTCAGGAGGATTTGTATGCTGAAATTGAGGCATATATGCAGGAGAATAATCTCAACAGAACCCAACTCGCCGCACAACTTGACGTAACAGAAGATTATATCAATCAGCTTTTAAATGGCAATTTTGACCAGCAAATTTCTAAGTTGATTGAATTGGTATTGGCGATTGGGAAAGTACCGAAATTAGAAATCATGGATATAGAAGATTATTTGAAAAAGAACGATACACCGCAGCTTGATGAAGTTGAGGATTTGGCTACATGGCATGATGAAGTGGCAAATATTGCAAGTAGAGCCGGGCATCAGGCAGTCAAAGAAGCACATGACAATTCTGTGCCGATTACTTACTTGGAAGGAACAGAAATTATTGTAGAGGATGAGCATGGGCAAAAAACGATTTTAGAATCTATTGAAAATAACAGACGAAAAGTTAATATAGGTGAAAAAGATACCTTCTGCCGAATAGAAGATTGAGAATGTTTGCCGGACCGAATGGCTCGGGCAAGACGACTATTCTCAAAACTGTCGGAGCGCAGTATGATTTTGGTTATTATGTTAATGCTGATGATATTGAAAAACAATTATCCGAAATTGGCTATATCGTATTAAATGATTTTGGTATTGAAATTCAAAATGACACTGATTTTCAGCATTTTATCACTAATCACAGTCTTTACAAAAAAGCACTTGATGTAGGTTATGGTGTCAATCTCCGTTTGAATGAAAATAAAATTTACAGCCCCGACAAGTCCACTCATTCTTACGAAGCCGCTTTGATTGCTGACATATTACGGTATCAATTATTGGATTCGGGCAAAAAATTTACCTTTGAAACAGTGATGTCTCACCCTTCAAAAGTTAATTTTTGGAGCAAGCACAAACCAAAAACTATAAGAATTATCTCTATTTCGTCTCTACAGAATCTCCGCTCATCAATGTAAGAAGAGTCAGACAAAGAGTACAACTTGGCGGACATCCCGTTAATGAAGATAAGATAAAAAGCCGCTATTTTGCATCGTTAGATTTATTGTAAAAAGCCATTCAACATACCTATCGTACATTTATTTTTGATAATACCGAAGGCGAATTCAAACTCATTTTAGAAATTTTTGAAGGGAATGAAGTCACTTATCGGTATAATGAAAGTCCACGTTGGGTGGATAGATATGTTTTTAATCGTTAAATAAAACTTACACTTCACCAGTGATAATCAACATCGACCATATCGGCTTATCCTCCAATGACCTAATCAAAGACGGCACACACCTCGCCGCATTAGGTTACGAAAAAGTATTTGAAGAAATCGAATTGGAAAATATGGCGGTCAAACGTCCGTATTTGCAAGAATATACGTCAACGCACGACATTATTTTATACCGAAAAAACGAGGTGTTTGATATTGAATTATTACAACATGGCGAATTGGGAAATGAACCGGGTTTTATTTTTCCGTTCAATCAAAAAAATGAAAACCAACTCAACGAAAACACCCAACTCGACACTTTCATCATCCACACGAATGACATCGAAAAATCTACGAAATTCTTCCAAACACTCGGCTTCAAATCCAATGGAGAAATCAGCGAATTACCACGCCTCACCTTCACTGCATTAATCGAAAAAACCGCCTACCACATTCTCCTAAAAAAAACAAAAACCACCGCGAAATACTACATGGACACCCCCGGCTTCAACAGCATCGCCTTAGTCTCCACCAATGCCGAAAAAGAACAACGCAAACTCCAAAAAAAGGGGTACACAACAGGCGACATCGGACAAATCACCGTCAACAATCGCCTATTAAATGTCTTCTTCGTCACCGGACCATCCAACGAATTAATAGAGATTATCAGCTACGCATAAAACGTAAAACGATTCTTGTGCCGACGAATGTCGGTATTGCAAATCGTCACGTTCACAAAGCGAGTTACAAAAAAATAGACCATGCAATTATCAGAAAGAATAGAAATAAATCAAGCGGTCTTGTATGGAAAGCCCGTTATTAAAGGTACACGACTATCCGTTCAATTTATAATTGGATTAATGGCAAGCGGCGCAGATTTTGAGGAAATTTTAGGCGAATATAAAGGTCTCGAAAAAGAGGATATTTTAGCCTGTCTGAAATTTGCATCAGAATCAATGAAGCAACTATAAAACGACAACTCAACAACTCGTCAATTCGTCAACTCATGCAATACAACGCACAAGAAATGTGGAACAAAGCCTACCGCGAAAAGCGGGCAATGGCTTATCCATCCGAATACGTCATCCGAATATTAAAGGGTAAATATCCACGCTTAAACCTTGATAAAGAAGCCTTTAAAGATGCGAACTTCTTGGATATGGGTTGCGGCGACGGGCGAAATATCACCCTTGCCAAAGAATGCGGTTTCAAGCCCCACGGCGTAGAAATCACCGAAGATATAGTCGCCAAAATCAGGGAAAACCTCGCCAATATCGGAATCAACGATGCCGACATTCGCGCCGGAATGAACAACAACATTCCCTTCAACGATGCCTATTTCGACTACCTCATGTCATGGAACGCCTGCTACTATATGGGCAAAGAAACCGACTTTGGCAACTACGTCAACGAGTTTGCGCGAGTCATGAAATCGGGTGCAACATTGCTACTTTCCATCCCGAAAAAAACCTGTTTTATCTTCGATGGCTGCGAACCTGCACACAAAGGTTACGCCACCATTCGCAACGATTATTTTGGCTACCGCGACGGCGAAATCCTCCGAATATTCGACAACGCACAAGAAATCGAAGACACCTTTTCTCCTCATTTTAAAAACTTCATCCACGCCGACATCCACGACGATTGTTTTGGCTTGGCATACCATTGGCATCTAATTATTTGCAATCGCAAATAACGTAACGCGAGCTTCCAGCTCGCAGTAATAAATATTCGGAATTATTTTATGTCAAAAAAATAGGGCGTATCCCCCTCCTTACCAGTCGGGGGTCGGGCTATCCGGCACTCTCTCCGTTCCGCTATCGCTCCACTACGTTCAAACAACACCTCCTATCCCTTACGCAAAAAAACGCAACGCGAGCTTCCAACTCGCAGTAATACTCCAACACAATACAAATTAATTTATAAAAATACACCGAGCTGGAAGCTCGCCTTACGCCACATTATGACCATAATAGATATAACTTACACATTAGAAGAAGGCATGACCACCTTCACCGGATTCTGGCATTTCGGCTACGAAATCCACCAACTCGGCAGACATCAACACGAAGGACGCGCCACTCGCAAAATCTCCTTTGGTTCGCATACGGGTACGCACATGGATGCGCCCCTGCACTTCATCGAAAACGGCATGACCATTGACCAAATTCCGATGGATATTATGCTCGGTCCCGTCACGATTTACGACCTCAGCCACCTCCCCGAAGACGCCGAAGTCACCCTCGATATGCTCGACAAACCAGTTACCGAACGCATCATTTTCAAATACGGTTGGGGCAAAAATTGGACGAGCAAAAAATTCTACGTGGGCTACCCCTATTTGAGCGAAGAAGTCGCGCATCACTTAGTCGAAAAAGGCGTAAAAATCATCGGCATGGACAGCCCATCACCTGACGACAGCAGCATCAGTCTCGACAACGAAACACGCGGCACCGAAGCCGATTCACCCATCCACAAAATCCTTTTGGGCAATGGCATTATCATGGTCGAATATCTCGCCAATCTCGATAAATTACCCGACACAAAAGACTGGAACTGGACCGTCATGCCTATGAAAATTGGCGGTTGCGATGGCGCACCTGTCCGTACTTGTTTGCATCGCACGTAACACAGACATTCCTGTCTGTGCCTCGCGTTCGCCCGAAAACGAATCACAAATACAGAAATTGAGGATTAATAATCATAAAAAAATGAAAGAAAAACAGGAAATTCCATTCATTGACGATATAAATTCCTTAGTAGAAGAATTTAATGACTTATATCAAAATAGATTATTTATTAAGCAAGCAAATAAATCCAAAGACAATACAAGGGGCGTTTTATCATCGCTACAACGTAAATTAGTTCTTAGTAAAACGGGAGGTTTGTGTCACATTTGTGGTTGCGAACTAAGTGAGGATAATTTTCATTGTGACCATATAAAACCCTATTCACAGGAAGGTACTGATGAAATAGATAATTTTTTACCCTGTTGTAATTTCTGTAATAATTATAGGTGGAACTATTCACCCGAAGAAATTCAATGGATTTTAAAATTGGGCGTTTGGCTTAAAACAAAAATTCAATCAAGTGAGGACATTGGTTTGGTTGCGGGAACTAATTTTATAAAAGATGAAATTGAAAGAGAAAATCGACGAAAATTTCCAAGAAAATCATATAATAAAAATATTACAAATATAAATAGGTTGTTTCCAATAAAAGGGAAAAACAAAAAAGGCTTTGTAAAGACTACTCATGAAGAGATATTAAGAGCAAGAGGAATATTGGGTGCTTACTACCAGCCTCTTGACATAGAAAATAAAGATTTTTTTAAACATAAACTATTCGTCATATCGGGAGAGTCAAGCATCTCAAGACAAAATATAGAAGCATTGATATTAAAACGAGGAGGAGTAATTAAAAAAACGCTTTCGCAAAAAATTGACTTTTTAGTGATTGGTAATTACTACGGCTTCTCAAAATTGATACAAGTAGAAGAGTTGAATATTGTCAAAAAAAATAGTGTAAAAATCATAAGTCAAGGGGATATAATAAAAGCTATTGATGATGGTAATTATGATGTTCATAATGATTAACTCATGAAATGTTGATAAATAAATGAACGGAATAATAAGCACAACATTACACTTAATGCAGTCAAAATAGTTCTATACTTGCTAAATTATTAAAATAAGGTCAATTTATTGGCTCTAAAAGAATAAAATCGTAACTTTAACCCAAATAAACAATTATGCCACTTTTTAAAATTACAGAGGAGCAGATTCTAAATCGGATTAAATTTGAGAACCCATGGTGGGTTGATAGTCAGATAGACAATTTCTATCAATCCATGAAAAGGCGATTATACTTTTCAAAGTTTTTTCCACTTGTCCGGAATAGTCCTGTCAAGAGAGCCACTGTACTGATGGGACCGAGGAGGGTTGGAAAAACAGTAATGATTTTCCATACCATTCAAAAATTGATTGATGTCGGAATTGACCCACAAAAAATATTTTACTTATCTATAGAAACGCCCATTTTTACGGGTATTGGTATTGAAGATTTATTTAATTTTTGCAGAAAAGCCGTAGGGAAAGAAAATGATTTGGACGGCTATTATGTGTTTTTTGATGAAGTACAATATCTAAAAAACTGGGAAGTACACCTAAAATCTTTGGTTGATTCTTACCATCAAGTCAAATTTGTAGTTTCGGGTTCTGCGGCGGCTGCCTTAAAGCTAAAAAGCAACGAATCGGGGGCAGGCAGATTTACGGATTTTACGCTTCCACCGCTGACATTTCACGAGTATATTCACCTAAAGGATTTAGAGCATTTAATCGTTTCTCGCGAAAAAAAATGGAGTCATTGGACGGTTACAGTATTTGATACCATCAATATAGAGGTATTAAATAATCATTTTATTGATTATATAAATTTTGGGGGCTACCCCGAAGTTTCTTTATCAAAAGAAGTTCAAGCCAACCCGGGAAGATATATAAAAAGCGATATTATCGACAAGGTGCTATTGAGGGATTTGCCAAGTTTGTACGGCATACAAGATGTTCAAGAACTCAACTCCCTTTTCACTACGATTGCATTCAATTCAGGCAATGAATTTTCTTATGATAAATTATCAAAATCATCGGGTGTTTCAAAAAATACGATAAAAAAATATATCAGTTATCTCGAAGCAGCTTTTTTAATCAGGATAGTTAACAGAATTGACCTAAGCGGTAAAAAATTCAAACGAGCTAATTTTTTCAAAATTTACTTGACGAACCCTTCTTTGCGAAGTGCCTTATTTTCGCCCATAAACTCAAACGCACAAGTCATAGGAAACATGGTAGAAACAGCCATTTACTCACAGTGGTTTCATCGCTACTGGCGTACGCCATTTTATGCGCGATGGAAAAACGGTGAGGTTGATATTGTAGGCTTAACAGCTGATAAATTAAAACCTGCATGGGCAGTCGAAATAAAGTGGAGTAACCGATATTTTGAACGCCCCGAAGAGTTGAAAAGTTTATCTAACTTTTTGATAAGCAACAACTTAAAAAAAGCAGTCATTACAACAATAGATATCACCAATGAACTCCAATTTGATAACTACACTTACGATTATATGCCGGCATCGCTATATTGCTACACCGTAGGTCGAAGAACACTTGAATAAAAAATGAACGAAATAACGACTTGGTTAATAGATTGGTTTGAGAAAAACACCTCCGAAAGCCGCGCCGATATTGAGGCGAATGTAGAAGCAAATTACTTCGATTCAGGTTGGTTAGATTCCATCAAATTCATCCAATTTTTGGGTGATATTGAGGACGAATACGAAGTCGAATTTGACAACGACCAATTTCAAGACCGCGAATTTGCCTCCATTTCAGGCTTGGCAAAAATCATCCATAATTCCGCCGAAGGCGAAGCCACCACTTCCGATGGCGAATTTACACCAAGCGACATCGTACACGCCCTACGCGAATTAGGCATCAAAAACGGCGACCATATATTTGTACATAGCAATATTGGTTTTTTCGGAAAATTAGCTGGCGCGAATGACGAACATGATGTGTATTTGGCATTCAAAAATGCCATGCACGAAGCCGTCGGCGAAGCGGGAACGGTCATTCACCCGACCTTTTCATACAGCTTTTGTAAAGGACAAGATTTTGACCCCGCGACTACATCCGGAATCTGTGGCATCTTATCCGAAATGGCGCGACAAGACGCGGATTACACGCGCTCGCACGACCCAAATTTTTCCATCACCGCAAGCGGAAAATTAGCCGAATTTTTCACCGAAAATCCTGATGAATATTCTTTTGGTAAACGTTCCTTCTTCGCACGATTTCTCGAAAAAGGCGGTATTTTCGTCAATTTCAATTTCGATGCGGCGAGTACATTTGTACATTACGCAGAGCGCGAAGCGAGCGTTTCCTATCGTTGGGACAAGCCATTTGAAGGCAATATCATCACGAATGGAAAAACCCAAAAAGCGACCTTTTACCACTACGTCCGCGACTTAGAAAAGCCCGAACACGCACCCGTTTTCACCAAATTTGACGCGAAAGCAAAAGCATTAAATTTAGCGAAAACCATCAATCTCGGACGTGGACAAATCGTTTCCATTTCCGCAAAAAATACATTTGATTTAATTCAAAAAACGCTTAAAACAGAACCGGATTTTCTAATCCCCTAACCCAAAAAAATCAAAAAGCAAAACGTCACCCCGCACCGCGATGCGGGGTCTGCCGAGTCTTGGCACAATGTCAGACAGTAGCTTCAATTTAAAATGGTGCTAAAAGCCAAACAGATTCCGCGTCGGAGCGCGGAATGACGGTTGATTTTGTTTTGAACTTGAACTTGATACTTGCGCTTGTACTTCGTTAAATGCTCTTCAACTCAATAGAATTTTTCCTTTTCCTCCCCATCGTATTTTGCCTATATTGGTTTGTTACCAATCGCAATTTACGACTGCAAAACGTACTCATCATCGTGGCGAGTTACGTGTTTTATGGGGCGTGGGATTGGCGTTTTTTGGGCTTGATAGCCTTCAGTTCACTGGTCGATTTTCTGATTGGTCGGCGCATGGGCGCATTGCCAAAGGAAAAAAAACGCCCTCGAAAACTACTGTTATTCGCCAGTCTCGCCGTCAACCTCGGCATACTCAGCTTCTTCAAATATTACAACTTTTTCACCGACTCGCTCATTGATTTGCTCACGAGTCTTGGCATCCACGCCAACTTCAGCACCCTCTACGTTATTCTACCTGTCGGGATTAGTTTTTACACCTTTCAGACCCTAAGTTACACCATTGATATTTACAGAGGAAAACTCAAACCAACGGATGACCCCGTCGCATTTTTCGCCTTCGTGAGCTTCTTCCCCCAACTCGTCGCCGGACCCATCGAACGCGCCTCCAACCTCCTCCCACAATTCCAAAAGGAAAGAACATTCGACTTCACACAAGCCCGCGACGGCACACGACAAATCCTCTGGGGCTTGTTCAAAAAAATCGTCATCGCCGACAATCTCGCGCTTGCGGTTGACCCCATTTTTGCGAATTACACGGAAATGTCAGGCTCGGCACTCTTGCTCGGACTTATCTTTTTCGGCTTCCAGATTTACTGCGATTTTTCGGGATATTCGGATATTGCCATCGGCACGGCAAGGCTCTTTGGCTTCCGTCTGATGACGAATTTTGCCTATCCGTTTTTCTCGCGCGACATTAGCGAATTTTGGAATCGCTGGCACATTTCGCTCTCGACTTGGTTTCGCGATTACGTCTTTATTCCGCTCGGCGGCAGTGGTCGCGGCAAGGCATGGAAACGCATTTTTGCCATCAATATCGTCATCACATTCACCATCAGCGGCTTGTGGCACGGCGCCAATTGGACCTTCCTCGTATGGGGCGCACTGCACGGACTTTTTTACTTGCCCTTGATATTTTTCCAACGCAAGCGCGGCACCCAAATCATGGGCGGAAAAGGCTGGCTACCAGCCCCCAACGAGTGGCATAAATGGGCAATCACCTTCACCGCCGTCACGCTGACTTGGGCGTTTTTTCGCAGTCCGTCCATCGCGGATGCACTGCAATATTTGGCAGGAATTTTCGACCGCAGCCTATTGTCATTGCCACCGTATAAAAACTTTATTCCTTACGTGGTTTTCCTCTTTTTGGTAGAATGGATTAGCCGACACCAAAAATATCCATTAGAAAAATTGCCCTTTGCAAAGCCTATCCGTTGGGGGATTTATTTTACCTTGATTGTGGCGATTGTTGTGCTAGGTGATTTTTCTCAGAAAGGAGAATTTATTTATTTTCAATTTTAAAAATCCGACAGCGTAATGCCTCCGGCTTGCGCCCTTGCGTATAATGTGTGAACCCCCACGTAAGTAGTGGGACAAAAATAGGCTTACAATTTTGACGTGGTTATTTTTTCGATATTTTTTCTTACAAAAACCGCACATAGCCTACGCTACGTAAGGATTTTTGTAGGGAAAAATAGCGGAAAAAGAAACCGTCAAAAAGTAAGGATATTTTTGTCTCACTACTTAATGTAGAGAAAATTCATGAATTTTCTCTACGTTACGAAACGCAAGCGAGACGCATTACGCTACGTTCATTCAAATCTCATCTCAACAACATGGAACAAGAAGGCGTCATAAAATATCAACAAAATTGGA